>Ga0058702_10000138_pt1 | contig 50534 bp, 49 predicted proteins | sample AgamicOrSfe_FD_83781 | JGI IMG/M metagenome (GOLD analysis project Ga0058702, IMG submission 83781) | Agave microbial communities from Guanajuato, Mexico - Or.Sf.e | ecosystem: Host-associated > Plants > Phyllosphere > Phylloplane/Leaf | place: Guanajuato, Mexico | collected 2012-05-30 | reverse complement strand
TTCGACGACCTTGCTCCGTGAGGTGGTGGTGGTGGTGGTGGAGGCGGAGGTGGAGGATGCTCAGCCATTGACGCGCGGTACTAGACCGGCGAAGGTTGTGCTCGACAGTCACAGTGCTCTCCTGATAGAGTTCGAGACAAGCGTCCAATATGTATATCTGTATGCCCAATCCCTTTGTCTCGTGTATTCACGAGGTCTTTTCCATCCAGTCTTCGATTGTGAACGTTTGCGGAGGACGGTAGAAAATGGAGAAGGTCAACGACTTTTGGTGAATGTCCAACGAGGATTCTGAGTGACCGTTGATGGCGAAGTTAAGAATAGTCTCCGGTCTGAATTGGCAAAGCGATGAAATTTGAGGAACGGATGTAATGGGACAGCGATATGCAATGTTTTGCAACGAGACGATGGGTTACACAGAGCAGACGAATTTCAAGCAGCTAAGGAAGCAGGACGTACTGTCAGCCACACTGGCGTGGAAGATCATAATGCAAGACAGTCCAGTCAATGCATCGACTCTTTGAACCTTTATCTAATTGGTCTGCAAAGTGCCCGAGCTGTCGGCGCGTATCAAAGCGGCATAACTAGCTTGTGAAATCGACATGAATCAGCCTGAATTTCTACAGTATTCGAATTATTTACGCCGCGTTTGGCCTGGCAACGCGCGTGACGTAGCCATTTCGTGGTTCCTGCACTTTGACTAATTAAGCGCGCCGCCGATCGCACCTTCTCCAACAAAACCAAGACCCCTAGGGCCCTACGCCGTGCATGAAACGCCTGGACTGGTTGAACTCTACCTTAGCTTATCAGATTATGATGATGCGGTGAAAGGTGGGATGCGGCTCTGTCAAGGTTCACCTGCAGAGTGAGAATCCTCCGAACTCAAGAAGCATACATCTACGATTGAATCAACCACGAACCATGAGTGTAGGTCACCAATCGCTTGGTCTTCACCAAGCCCGGCGCGGAGATGACTCGCCATGAGCAATCGCCGATAGAACTGGAAGAAACATCAAAACCTCGAGAATCTGCGATCATGAACGAATTTTACGCCGAGGACGAGGACGAGGCTCTCCTGACAGTGCAGAGCAATGCGACAAGAGATGAAGTACTCAACCGCCGCGTCATACGCAAACTGGATCTGATACTGTTGCCCTTCCTCTCCCTCCTATTCCTCTTCAACTCGCTCGACAAGTCCAACATCGGCAGTGCAGAGAGTGGGAACTTCACCAAGGATACCGGTCTTCCACCTTCGGCGCTGAACACCTCGGTCGCATGCTTCTTCGCGACTTTCGTTGCCCTGCAGCCCGTCGGCGCCGCATTGGGTCGCAAGTATGGCATGAAGAGATGGGTCCCGGGTTGCATGGCGCTTTGGGGCTTGTGTACGGCTTTGCACGCGACGGTCAAGGCAGAATGGCAGCTGATACTGTTGCGGACACTGGTTGGAATGCTGGAAGCCGGCTTCTACCCGACCACGGTCGCCTACCTCAGCCTGTTCTACACCCGCTTCGAGTTCGCTAAGCGACTAGGCATGTTTTATGGACAAGCAGCTGTCGCTGGAGCGCTCGGAGGACTTCTTTCCTGGGCCGTGTTTCGAGCCTTCCCAACCACTCCAACTGGACCTGATACTCCTCCCCCACCTTCGCCTGAGATGTTTGCTTCAGTCTTCCGTCAATCATTCAAGAGTTGGCAGATTCTTTTCCTCATAGAGGGTATCTCTACTATGCTTCTTGCGCTTCTCGGTTTCTTCTGGCTGCCGCACAGTGCAGATACCGCATGGTTCTTCTCGGGCGAAGAGCGGCAATATGCAGAGATGCGCATCCGGCTCGACAGAGATCTGTCCAGCACTGGCGCACCGTCAAGCGGCGTTTTCCACGGCCATACCGACCGAGATGAAATGAACGACGAAGACAATGATTTCGACGGTGACGATATGCTCGAGGAAGACGTCACAGCTCAGCTCATCTCGTCTCGCTCGCGTGTGAATCGTGCAAAAGCTCGCAAAGCCAGCGTGGCATCTGCCATTACCGTAACCGACGACCGAGGTCTTACAAGGAGCAATGTCTTCTCCGCCCTCCTTGACTGGAAGATCTGGCACCTGCTCATTTGTAACATTCTATCAGCGCTTCCAGCTACAGCCTTCTCCGTCTTTCTACCACTGGTCATCAAAGGCCTCGTACACTCCCCCGGAGACACAGAGCTACCAGCCGCCAAAGCAAACCTACTGACCGTCCCACCGTATGTGGCCGGGGCCTGCGTGCTGTGGCTATTCACCGCATGGTCAGACCGATGTCGCCAACGCCTGATACCAATCCTCTATGGTCTTCTGATATTGCTCATTGGACTGACAGCCACGGTCGTGCTCCCGAAGGAACAATACACCCTCCGATATATCTCGCTCGTAGTTCTGCTCTCGGGATCATTTGTCGCCAGTCCGCTCACGGTAGCCTGGCTCACGAACAACATCCCTGACCCCGGCAAGCGCTCAATCGTGCTCGGCATCAACGGCTGGGGTAACCTTGCCGGCGTCATCGCCGCCATCATCTTCTCGCCTCGCTTCGAGAAGGACGGATACATTGTCCCTTTCTGGATCACTCTTGCGTGCGTCTTGGTGTCGTTCGTCGGATTTGTCGCCTTTCGCATCGTCATTGTGAGGACTAATCATCAGAGGGAGAAGATCGCGAGAAAGTGGGGTCCCGAACAAATCGAACGCGAAACTCAATACGGCGATGTCGGCATGGTCGGGCCCTTGACCTTGCTGGAGAAGCTGGCTGGCGAGAGGTTTACTAGAGAGGCCGATATGAAGCTGACGTTCAGATATGGCTTGTAGTGCTTCGAGCTGATGAGTATCAGTTTCTGAATGCCCTATTAAGCCCTTAGTAGGCTATAACAATAACTGTTCGATTAATGATACCCTATATGGCATAGAAGAGAATGTATATTAGATCTTGTATACCCTGGGTAAGCCATCAGTAAACTATGATAATGATTGTTCAATCGATGATACCCTAAGGATACGGCATAGAAGAGAATGTATGTCAGATTCTGAATACCCTGGGTAAGCCATCACTTTAAGGGTTCTGTTGGTGTCTTCAAGCGTTCTGTTGGTTTCGATGTGGTTGCGTTGTAGCTCCTTGATCATCGCCCTTAGCGACTTTTGCTTAGTCTGGAGCTCCTCCATCTTCTTGATCTCATCTAGCCCCTCCTAGTCACTAACATAGGTACCTTCTCAGAGTATCTTGTCTATGACAATAGCGTCGATAAGAAGTTGTGTGGCGGACTACGACTGGTAACGCGACCGAAGCGCTCGAACAGGTCTCTGAGCTCGTTCTCTTGGGCTGTGCGATTTTGTCTTCTTAAAGATAGGCTATGATGATAGTTAATCGATTGATAATACCCTATACGGCATAAGTACCCTGGGTAAGCCATCAGTAGGCTATAATAATGATTGTTCAATTAATAATACCCTATATGGCATAGAATGTATATCAGATTCTGAGAGGTAAAGCCATCAGTAGACTATAATGATAATTGTTCGAACTGATGAGTATGAAATCCTGAGTACCCTTGGGAAGCTATTAGTAGGCTATGATAACGATTGTTCAGTTCATGATACCCTATACGGCATGGAAGAGAATGTACATTATGTATAATGTACTAATACTACCCCCTTGAGTAGCGGACTCTGAGTACCCTAGGTAAGCCATCAGTAGGCTATGATAATAATTGTTCGACTGATGATACCCCGTACGGCATGGCATATTATAGCCTACTGACGGCTTACCCAGGGTACTCAGAATGTACATTATGTATAATGAAATAATATTATTCCTTTCAGTAGCACGTCTCGTCACCAGTGACCTCTAATACGGCGGTCTTCCGATCCCAGACCCTCCCTCGTCCTCGTCCTCATCCGGTATCCTATCAAGCAACTCACTGAGCCCAACCTTACCCCCGCCTACGAGAGGACCACTGACACTCCTGCCACCAACGACTCCTCCGCCATTGACACCTCTCGCATTCCCATTCGCGCTCTCGACCGGCAACTCATCGCTGTTCAACCTCAACACCGGCGCGGACGCCGAACTGACCATCCTCGCGCCCTCGCCCTCGCCGTCGTCGCTCTTAGCAGCAGGTTTCGTAGTCGCAGCAAAACCGAGACCGAGACCCTGCGCCACGGTCGCAACGGCAGACGAGGCGCCGGCGAACGCGGCGTCGATGACGCTGCTGTCGTGTGCGTTCTCGCCCGTCAGCTGGTAGCTAGGCTGCACCTCAGCGCCGTCGCCGTGGTAATGCGTCTGGCTCTGTGCGCCCAATGGCGGGGTATCAGCGTCGACGTCTCGGGCAACCGAACCGCTCACGTCCTCGCTCGGGGTACTAGAAGAAGCCATGTCGCGCGTGGCGACGTTCTGTGTGGACAGATCAGCAGGGGCGTCAGGCCGGGTGTACAGCGACGCGTCGTCGTCGCCAAAGGTGCCGAAGCTCTCGTCCACGTCGACCAGGCTGTCGGAGCCAGTGTCGTCGCCTGCGTCGTACGAGCGGCGGCTCTCGAGCCCGACGCCTGCCCCGCCAGTGGCGAGGACGCGTTTCAGTTCGTCGACGCGCGCGGAAGTTGACACCGCACGCCGGCCTTGAGAGGTCGTTTCGCTGAACCGGCGGCCGTCGTCGGTCGCGCTTGGGGAGCCAGCGGCGCGGCGGGAGCGGCTGCGCAGGCGCATGCGGTCCCGCATTGAGGTCGCTGAGCCGGCAAAGGAGGGTTGGCGATCGGCGTCGAGGTTCCCTGAGGCGCGAGGTGAGCCTTCGCGGCTGCGCGAATGAAGAGGGTAGGTGTTTGTTGCTGCGAGGAGGTGGCGGTGTTCGCCGCGTAGGAGACTGCCGTAGCCGGTCGGCATGTAGCTATTGCCGTTCAAGGCAGTGGCTGGGCTAGGAGATTTGGACCCGAGACCGCCGCGAGCGGATCCGGTCATTGAACCTGGTCTTGGGGCGTTTGCTGCGAGTGCGGCCAAGAGCGCGTCTCGTGACCACGGTGAGGTGAGCTCGTCAATAGTCGATTGAGTGAATGCCTTGTTGTCAGGTTGAGGTGTTATGGCACCGGACGCCGTTGATGATAGCTCGGAATCCATTTGTGGCAGGACGAACGTGCGAGACGGGCTAGCCGGGGGCGAGGTCGGTGGAGTCATGAGAGACGCAAAGTACGAGTTTTGTAGAGCTTCGATCAATGCTGCGCGATCGCCGTAGGGTGTCAGGGAGATAGCTGAAAGGTTCACAGTTGCAAGGGCGGTCCTTGATCGCCTGGTTGCCACGATCTGGGCCAACTGTGTTGGTGGCATCTGAATGGCTTCGACCCACGCTTTGTTGTTGCGCCTGCGCGTGATCTCGGGGTAAATGTCTCTCGCGGCTGGAGTTGCATCAAGTTCGAAGATGTCGGCCAAAGCCCAGAAATAACCATAAACCAGACTGCCGATCATAACTTGTGCACGAGCCTCTGCCAGACCAGATGCGTCTTCTTGCAGTCTGAAGATCATTGGCAGACCGACCTTGACAGCATTGATGCCAAGGCTGCGCGCTAACGAGACAAAAAGCAAGTGCAAGAGCAGAAGATCTGCCTCGCCGTCAGCAGCCTCGCCATGCTGCAGGGCATTCTCGTAAATAGCGAGATGTAACAATTGAAGGAATGTCGACCGGCTGTGCCTAGCAGCTCTAGTCTTATTAGATGCCGTGGAAGCAGCGCGACTGACGATCTGTCCCTCGATAACTCTCCGCTTGCGCTCGCTTGTAGGGTTGTCTTCCTCGAGACGTAGGTTCGTCTTGCGAAGCTCGAGTTTGAGCCATGTGCAAAGAACGTCAACGTATGCCTTGCGGACCTCGAAGCTGCTGTCCCTGAGCAGCCACTGCGTGCCCTCCCAGACACTCATCGGTACGCCATTTCTGTTCTCGGATACGTAGCTGTTGTCTGATCTTGAAGAGTTGGCGGTCAAGATGACGTCCTTGACAGCACTGAGCGCGACTTCTCGAGCAGTGTCAAAAGAGAAGAACCCATCAGTGTTTGGTCTTTCCCTGAGGCTAGACTGGCTAGCGACCTCGGCTGCAGCTGTCGAAGGGTCCTCGATGGCAGAGGCTGTGAACGCTGGATCCTGGACTGTCGTAGGGGTGGGCTTGAGTCTAAGAAGGATAGCAGAAACCATGTCAGAGATCTGATCAGTGTAGTAGACATGAACAGCGAGATTGGCGATACACTGCCTCAGTTGACCAAGCAGCTGCAGTCTTGCCGGAGAGGGCGTCTTGACCACTTCCATGACCAGCTTTTGCGTAGCGTCGGCTGATGTGCGTCCTTTGAGGTCCTCATCGCTGGAGGTGACCTCGCTGGGGAGGAATGTACCAGTAGTTCCGAGCTGAAGGATCAACAGGACGTGTTGAAGTATGCCGAGGAGAACATCCATGACCGATAGACCAATGAGGTTGATGTCGGAGCCGAATACATGAGCCATGATGCGCGCGAGCAGTAGCTGCCTGTCAAGCTGGTCTTCTTTGATTGGGCTGCGAACGAGCATCTCAACGGCGGTGAACACGGCCACGAATCGATCCTGTACAGGGGTCCAGTTGCAGACCGTCTCAAAGAGCGTGATCGACCAAGCACTATCCAGATTTCTACCGCCCATTTTTTCCGAGGAAGCAGAAGGTGACTGGGTGGTGACGAATCGCAGAAAATAAGTGGTCGCCGAGCGCGTCTGTTGACGATTTTCTACTCCGAAGATGCTCTTCAGCACCTGCAAGGCAAGAACGCTCGCTTCTTCATCAGCGAGTCTGTCAGCCTCTGCTGTTGTCCCTTCTGCGGCCCGTACATCACCATTGTCAAAAGTGCTTCTTCCACCCGCCATGCTTGGACGTGGCTTCGCTGCCAGCTCCTTTGCAAAGGCCTCGCTCTCACCCTGCATGTTCAGCAGATGCCTTAGTTCTGCGTCAGAGCCATATACATTCTGCAGTACGACTGGCATGACGGTCTCCAGCTGACGGCCAGCTTCGGTACCCAATGCTTCCGAATCGGCAATGCTCTTCAATGCTTGCAGTCCAGCGGATCTCAGCTTGACGGAATCTGTCGCACCAACTCGCATTTGTCCCCTTGCGGCAGTCCTCTGCTTTCCATGCTCTTTCGTGGCGTAACCAGCCCATAATCTCACGACCTCGGCGAAAAGCGACCTGTACTCCGGATCTGCGCTGAGCGCGACATGATCTTGATGTCTGCAGAAGCTGTCCCAAGTAGGTACGGCAGATTCTATCAGGGCCGTGTCGTTGGCGGACTTCAAGACGTCGCGAAGTATTCTCAACACAAACGGTGCAAACAAGCCAAAGCCTTCAGGTCCACCTCCTCCGATACCAGGATTGTTGAGACAAGCCGTGAGGATCTGCAGTGTGACTTGTACAGAAGAGGAGCGCGACTTGTACAGATCACCAGTTGTGCGCTTCTCCAGAAAAGTGCCGACTTTGGTCAATTTACTTTTGCGACTGCTGGCGTAGAACAGGAGATAAGACAATTCGCTGCCATTGGGTTTGATCTCAGCGGCGGAGCTGTTTTTCGGTAATCGAGGGTAGCATTTCAGAATCAAGACCTGATGCTTGGGCTTGAACCGCTGCTTAATGCCGTTCATCGCGAGCAGATGTCAAGATCCAGAGATGTCGCGGTCGGACAGAGGTGATCAGCAGTCGAGGTGAGTAGGCTACCTAAATGGATTACTGGTACGGATCTCCGAGCGACGACGTAGGTAACGGTTTGAGGGTATTTGGATGCAGCCTGTGTGAAACAAGTCGCTAGTGACAGTCAATGTGGTTTAAAGAAAGCCAAGGGTGCTCTGCTGCTGGCGCAGGCCGGTAAAACGGGTTGTCGTTGTCGGCTGTTTTTATTTGGCTGACACAGCAGCTTTTGCTGGTGATGTGCAAGTCGCGGAGCAAAGAAGAGGCCGAGCGGGTCGTCCGTGTTCCGGTGGAGATGTTGGCGTGGCTGGGTCGTGAATGCTTTTGAACTATGCACATCTACAGATTTATCGTGATGCTCAGGAAGGCTGTTTCTTAGATGTATCTTGTCCTGTCGTGTAGTAGATTGACCGACCGTGCCAAGTTGTGTATGTGGATACGTAGGGTGAGGTGTCCGTCTCCGTCTCCGTTCTCAGGGCAGAAATGACAGGGTTCGCACGTGTGTCAGTTCTGTAAAGGCACCTGTATCAGCCGCGGTATGGCAGGAGCAGTTTAGCGAGACGTAGACAACTTGGAATATCGAGTACAGAAGATATTCAAGGCAAGCATCTTTACGCAAACTGATCTGGGCTCCACGATGCGACCTGGATGGTGTTGTCCTTGAAACTGTACATGTACACATGCATGTATGTCGTGACATTTAAAAATGACGATGCCTTGCAGCTGCTCGCTGGCATCCGCCAAGGTCAAGGTCATTCGTCGAGGACATCAGCCTCATTATTATCCATTACAACCATACACCATCTCCAAGGATTATGATTATTGGTTGGTAAGCAGCACGGTCGTCCGGCTATAACACTACACAGACGACAAAGTTCGAGCGCAGAGTGCTGGTATTATTGATGTTCGCTGATATGATATGCTATTTACTTGACTCAATCCATCAGATTGGGCACCTTGCCCCAGCCGTTATCGTATGGCTTTTCGGCGATGCCTCCGTCGTCAGTTTCGTCTCGATCCCAGCCTTCGTGCTCCTCCCTAGTCTTCTCCTCCGCAACGCGCTTTGCTTCGGCGATTCTTTCTTCAACAACTTTCCTTTGCTCCTCGGTCACCTCGTTCTTGCCCCAGCTCTGCGCGTCCTTGACGCAGATGGCAAGCATAGCTTCGAGAGTGTAAAAAGCATCGTTGCCTGCATTGTGGAGGTTCCAGCCTGCGATATCGAGGTCGGCGAGAATGCCGCCGAGAGAGCGCGGATTGATCTCTTGCGTCAGACAGCGGTGCAAAAGGGCCGTATCCATGACCTCGACGAGATTGGACAGTGTGGTCATGTCGTAGCCCATTTGCTTGAGGTAGCCGATGTCCGCGCCTGGATTATGGCCAACAAATATGATGTTGCGTTTCTCCGATTGATGCTCGAAGTTGTGCGTAGCTTCCAACTTGTCCTCCGCGGTGACTTGGGGCTTGCTGAATGGTTCTTTGAAGCAGCTTGCCACTGTAGCCGGAGCGTGCTGGATGGAGATGAACTCACTCTTGCCTTGTCCGAACTTGTCAGCGCATCCGTGGACAAACTCGGTGTTGTTGAGGTGAGCATGTTCTGTGATTCGGAAATGGCGAGCGCGAATGAGATTGCGCCACTCGCTAGCCCCTATTCCTGGAGGCATTCTTGCAATGTCTCGGGTATCAAGAGTGGATACGCCGATTTCAGTGACAAGACTGTGGTTCCTCTCATATGACTCGATATCGATTGAGATGAATACGACGTCCATATCAGAAGGGTATGGCGCAGGATCTGATACATTGATGGCTCGACGCACGTACTCGTTGCCATCCTTCTCGAGTCCTGAAATCAAATCGCTGTCGTCCTCGTTTCGTGGACGTAACCCGAGGTAACGCTGAGCACGTTTCAGCTGACGCAACATGTCCTGTTGCTTCATGATTCGCTCCTTTTTCTTTCCATCGCGTGCGTTCTTTTTCTTGTTCTTGGAAGCCTCGATGATGTCGTCAATCGTGTCCTTGAACGCCTGGAGACTTCTGTCTGAAGGGTCGCGGCTGGTAGGCATTTGGAAGAGTGGAGCTTCACCTGCAAGAAAGTCGTGTTCTTTTCGTGAGGTCGACTTACCAAGCCAGTGAGGGCGAAGGAGTCGATCGTCTGGAAAGTCACAGATGAAACCAGGATTGTCGTCCTCGTCCGGCAATCTGATGTTCAGGCTAGGATAGAGACGGTCAATCTCGTTGATGAAAGCCTTGGCCTGGCTTACAGTGATGAAGACGAATACTTTGTCCGTGTCTGCTTCGTTCGACGCTACGTAGTAAAGATTCCACTCGCGCTGCCAAAATTTGCCTTCATCGAAGAACTTGGATGCAATCAACTGTTGTGAGCTCCAAGCAGACTTTGGGAGGTATCTGTAAGGGAACTTGGCAAGGGCTAGGATTGGACAGAAGCGAAGGCCAAGTGGTGAAACTTCTCCAAGCCGATTGTCTGTTTTGAGTGGATCCAAGGAAGGTTCCACGGGCTTGATTTTCGAGGACGATGAAAGCTTCATAGATGAGGCTTTCGATTCTCGAGCGAGTCTCTCGCGTTCTTGAGTCTCCCAATCGGCAGAACTGACGGTCGGTGCTTCCCAGCTTGATGACGAAGACTGGAATGAACGAGATTGAAGATACTCGTCGTTGGTCGGAGTAATACTACCACGCTCACCGGATACAGCAGATTTGGCGGCCGGGGAGGGTACCGGGTACTGCTTCGGCAGGTTCTCTTCCCCTCTCATGAGAATCTTGTACCTCTCGAAAGCCGATGGCGGAGGCATGATGTGGACGTATCAGTGTACGTGTAATGTCGAGGATAAGCCGCAGAAGTCGGGATTCTTGCTGCGGAGATGGCTCGATCTGCCACGAGCACTTGAATGCCGTGTGACGATACAAGTGACGCAATCAACTTCCGAGTCGTTCGAGTAAGACGATGGTGGTCTCTCTTGTGAAGATGAAGTGAAGGGTATTCACTTACCCAAAGCGGCTATAGTGCTTTACTCACCTTTATTATATGTCGAAATCGCACATCAGCACCCTAAAACCGCCTGCCTCCAAGCCAAACGGATCCCGTGAGCGCTTACAGCTGTTAAGGTACCATTGAAAACCATTGGTTTCGCTCAGGTTGAAGTGACACAGAAAGGGCAAGCACGATGCAGATTCCCGATGCCAGCAGGTGCGCCAGTGAGTGCCAAGCCATGGCTCCGAGTGGAACTTCCTTCCCCAGATTGCAGTCTTCACTCCATCAAAAAAAGTCGCCATACAAAGATCCGGCTCCAAACAATCCACCACATCCAAACACTTTAAGCCAACTCACCATACTATACATACGCAATGGCGACCAAACGCCCCCACTCCGCCATCCATCCCTCACGACAAGAACAAGTGCCCATCGAGCCTACACAAAAGAAACGCAAAACAAACCCTCATCCCTCCCGCTCCCTCCAACCAAGCACGCACGCAACCAACCCGCTGAAATCGCGAATTCGCTCACTGACCCGCCAACTCGCCCGCGACGACACGGACACGACCAGCAAGCCGATGCCAGCCGACATCCGGATCGGCCATGAGCGCGAACTAGCCTCGTTACGATCGCAACTCGCCGACGCCGAGCGCGCACGCCGCAGGAGCGAGATGATCAGCAAGTTCCACATGGTGCGATTCTTCGACAAGCAGAAAGCTGTCCGGCGGCTGAAGCGGGCGAGGCGGGAACTGGCGGCCGCGGTCAAGGAGGATACGGAGGAGGTGGCTGACAAGGCGGATGAGGTCAGGAGGAAAGAGGTCGATGTCAATTATGCGCAGTACTATCCTCTGGATGTAGCGTATAGCTCGCTGTGGCCGACGGGGAAGAAGGCGAAGAAGGACGAGGAGGAGCAGGGAGGGGATGAGGCCAAGGGTGATCGCGAGATGTGGGAGCTGGTGAGGCAGTGTGGGGAGGAGGGTAAGTTGGATGCGTTGAGAAATGGTAAGGTGTATAGGGCGCAGAGTGAGGGCGCCGTGCAGGCTGCGACTGAGAACAAGAAGGCTGTGCAGGCCGCGAAGGATGCGAAAGCGAGTCAGAAGCAGAAAGCGGAGAAGCAGAAAGCGAAGAAGGCGGCGGCACCTGAAGATGAGGATGAAGAGAGCGACGGTGGATTCTTCGAGTAATCGACCCCAGCGCCTTGTCGGCGAAGCGAGTGTTTATCTGTCACGATACCCAGAAGCGATCACGCATGACGTTGAGCATCTTTGAACCTTGGTCCTCCCTATAGCAGCAACTTTTTATCGTCTTCCACCAAAACTTGGATCTACTATCCTAGATAGTGTCATCAAGATAGAAACACAGCTAAGTCACGCTCATCTCACAAGCGACCAGCAAGTATTTCACTCTTTCGTACTATCTTTGTTCATTTTGTTGCCTTCGAGTTGGCTTTGCTCTCATATATCATTAGTCTAATGCATTGCTTCGATCCTCCTCAGTTCTCAAACTTGAGGTCTGCCTCTTCTCTGACAGCGCCATAGATACCAGCAATATCACCCTTGGCGCCCATCTTCTTCTGCACGTCGCTGAGGTGAGCATCTGCAACTTCCAGGGCCTTCATGCGCGTGCCATTGGTCTTTGCAAGATCCATGGCGTGTCTAGCATCTTTCCTTGCCAGGTCTGCGGCGAACAGCGGCTCGTCCCTGTTGTGGTAATCGCCCGTCATCAGACGCTTGCTGTACGCGACGAATGGACCAGGCATCATGAGTTCGATGAACTGGTGTAGTGAGGATGAGCCAAGGCCTGACTTCTCGGCCAGGGTGTGTCCTTCTGACAGCGTCTCCACCATGTTCAAAATGAAGGTGTTGCCGATGATCTTCATCTTCAAGGCGTCACTGTAGGGCTGACCGGTGTAGTCAATGTTCTCACGCGACATGACACCTTTGGTGTATGGCAGCATCTTCTGCACGCTGTCTTTTGGTCCGGCGACGACGGCCACCAACTGGCCCGCGTCGGCCATTGCTGGGGCGCCGAAGACTGTTGTGTATTAGCCATGTTTCGTGATCTCTTCTTGGGCATCTCACCTGGACAAGCGACGAACTCGTTGCCAGCATCGGTAATCTTCTTCGAAATCTTCATGGTGGTGTCTGGGTGGATCGTCGAGCAGTCAACGAATAGCTTGCCCTTCAAGCCGGACTTCAGGCAGGTGTCAACTGTCTCTTCGATGGCCTTGTCGTCACCAACGCAGGTGAAGATGATGTCTGAGGGCTCGATTGCCTCCTCAATGGTCTTTGCAACCTTGGTCTTGCCATCAGGTAGCGACGAGGCGAGCTTCTCAGCGCGCGCTGTAGTGCGGTTGAAGATGATGATCGGCTTGTCTTGAGGTCCCTTCTCGACGATGTTCTTGACCATACCCTGTACATCATCAGTAAAAGCCATTGGAGCTGCTGGTAGTCTAGACATACACGGCCCATGTTGCCGAGGCCTAACCAAGCTACTTGTGGTGCCATGTTGTTCGAAGTATTGATACGCTGGTAGTCTTGTTATGTGATGTTTGCAAAGTTGTCGACGAAATGCAGTTTGTGAGATGAAGATGAGTTCGCTCCGTGTCTTTGTCGAATACCTTTGAGCCCCTCCATGACGTTTCGTCGTTCTTTCCTTATTTACCCCCAGCGGGGACCTCAGATGGAGCTGAGATGCCGATGCCGCCGTAGATGATAATCAGTGTGACGTTTAGCACGCGTGTCGCATCGGCGATTGCGGAGATATCTTATCGATAGCGATAGCGATAGCGATAACGATAAGATCAATGCACGACGAGACTGGAGAAATCAGTCATCAATCAATAACCTTGGAAGGTGTTTCTCGTCTTTTTCGTCTTTTGGGCGGTGATACACAATCAGACAAGAGGTGTGTCAAACCAACGAGCAGTACTCTTTCTCGTCCGTCAATGCCAACATGAATGATGCGGACGACACGTTGGGCGCCGGTCAATGGCGTTCTAAATACCCTCACGCGACCAGCGAGTAGAGACTCATTGCTCGATCTCAGTCATGTAAAGCACAGGCCGAATACGGATGTTTCGGCCTCCACATCGTACGCAGGTACATGTACTCGGTTCTTTGTTAGTACGCCGAAGTTGCCAGCATCAGATGAGGATCGTGCGGCTGCCAACAAAAACCCCTCCCATTGGAATATTCCAAAAGACAAATTGGCCCAGAGAGACTTCTTCTTCGATGTGCTCAATGTCAGCGCTACTCGCAGAGATGCCAAACAATACCTGGCTCGATTCAAGTCACCGGCTGAGCAAAAGTCTCCGAAATCAGCTTCCGACGAACAGGACCGAAGGGTGGCTGCACCGCGTAGACTCGAGCAGAGACTGGCACGGACAGGTGTCAATCTGGGCGAGTTCTACGCACCAACCAAAGCTATTGCTCAAAGTCCAAAGTTCACGCAGCAGAAAGATGTTCAAGACAAGCTACTCCCAAAGGACGACGAGCTTATCCACGTTGCTCTACTCAGCATCCGGGCACCTCAGCTCATCGATCAGAAATCGCTCGACGGCATTGCCTTGACGCTGGCTCAACTGGTCCGCCTCGACATGCAGATTGTTCTGACTTTTGATTGCAGCGACCTATTTTCGGAAGGCCGAGTTCCTAAGCTTCCCCATCAGCAGGTGTACCAGAAACAAGCCGATCGCATTGTCAGAGCTTTGGAGAAGTACAATAACGGTGGAGCAAGGTATGTTGATTCGGCGCTTGCTTTCACGTCTGGTCAGGCTACTGCAGATACCGCAAGGCTCCAAAGCGCGGTCGAGCTGTCGATTCCCAAATTAGTCATCGAGCCCCTAAAACGTACAACGATACCCGTTATACCTGCGCTGGCATATACCGAGTCGTTCCAGAATGTGCCAGTCCCGATGGTTGATGTCATGCTTGGATTAACTAAAGCACTTTCCGGGATCCAACCAGTCACTGCTCTCGGAGAGACGGTCGAAGAAGCAAGAGACCACACTCCTTCCGTGGCAACCACTCTGGATCGACTTATCCTTGTTGATCCGCTTGGAGGGGTGCCTTCTCTCACCCGAGGTGATGGCTCTCATGTCTTCGTCAATCTGCAACAGGAGTATAAAGATATTGCTTCAGAGCTCAGAGCCTCGGACGTCTTCTCGATGCAAACGATCAACCAACATGTGCAGAATCTTGACACGTTACGGCATTGTCTAGCCTTGCTGCCCCCATCTACATCGGCGCTTGTGATATCTCCCGAAGAAGCTGCCAGCTCTTCACAACCTTCGGCTCCTGACAGCGAGTCTGTAGGCATCAGCACAAGAAGAACCAAGAATCCTCTCATACACAATCTGCTTACGAACAAGCCCGTAATATCTTCGTCTCTGCCAGTTGCACGACTGTCATCGCCAAATAATGGACACACCCCGCTTTCGAGTGCGCCTAGTAGGTCAACGCTCGTCAAGAAGGGAATGCCTTTGACCATGATACCCGATCCACGTGTTCAGCCATGGCTCCCACCTGCCAACGGTGAGACGACTATAAGCCTAGAAAACCACCCGGACATCAGCTTCCCTCGACTTGTCTCTCTCATTGAGGACTCCTTCCGCCGACCACTCGATGTACCCGCCTATCTTCGACGCATCCAGAATCGCATCGCAGGCATCATCATCGCGGGAGAATATGAAGGAGGTGCGATATTTACCTGGGAGATGCCGCCATTGTCCACGTCCGAAGGGAGCGAAGATGTAGCCCGTCTGGTTCCTTACCTGGACAAATTCGCTGTTCTTCAGCGTAGTCAAGGTAGTAGTGGTGTGGCAGACATGCTTTTCCAGGCAATGGTACGCAGCTGCTTTCCTGATGGCGTCTGCTGGAGGAGTCGACAAGAAAACCCGGTCAACAAGTGGTACTTTGAGCGCAGCAGAGGCACCTGGAAACTGAACGACAGTCAATGGACTATGTTCTGGACAACGAAAGGACTCGAGAACGATGCGACAAGATTCGAAGAATACGTCTCTGTCTGCCGAGCGATAACACCGACATGGAAGGACAATAAGAAGCCGGACTGAGCGCTTTATCCATTTTCGCACACGATTTTCCGGGATCGAGAACCATCTTCGACACGTCTGCCTGTGTCCTTAAGGCGCGTAGTTATTTTTCATGATGGACATCCAATGTCGGTACGCTATACGAAAGCATGTGTAGATGACTGGACCTGCAACGTACACCGTGGAATCCCACTGCGGAATGCTCAGTTCTATCATACCTGTTCATGTGCAAATTCAATCAGCTATACCAACCACACAGTATCAGGCGCTTATGCGTTGGCGATCAGCCGGACGGCGATGCTTTACTTGCTAGCCACCTGTAGCGGCGATACTCTCAACCTCCCCGTCCGTACGGCGCTAGAGCTTGTGCTATGCTTAGCCATGGCAGGCATGTACCACAATGCCATCATTTCTGGCCAAGCGATCACACAACCTCATCACATGGTACACATGATGACAGTGTACTTCCATCGTCGACTACTCTGCATCTATTTATACTGCTAACATGCCCCTCGCTTTTCTCCTATCATCATCCACATTGCGACTCTTGATACGCAAACAACGTTTCGCTACATTATCGACCAATCTCAAGAACTCAAAGCCGCAAGCAAAAATGCCACCAAAATCATCTGACAACAAGAAACCCATTGCATCCAAGCCGCCAGCGGGCGCCGCAAAGAACGCTGCGGGACCCGACAAGAAATCAGACGTATCGAGCAAAGATGCGAAGGTCGAGAAAAAGCCTGCACAAGACACCAAGAAGGCGGCTGCCGGAGGCAAGAAGAAGTAGGGGGTCGCAACAGAGTCAATCGATGGAATAGTATTGGAACAACGTCTCGGATCAACAGACGAGGCTGAACACTGTCGTTTTATCTACCGACCATCGACGGACACGGAGTACTTTGGACCGAGGAGTTGCGAACGATGGGGCACAACTACCTATCATCATCCCATCTACGAGGCTGTAAATCTTTCTTTCTTTGACGAACGCATTTGTAGTTGCGAGATCTCATATGGATGTAATGCCAATTTGATAAGTCAGTACTGCATCGCAACCTGCGAACGATCTATCTTTACCATCATCATCAAGGATCGTCTCGGCCTCTTCAGACCTTAACTTTGACATGGCTGCTCAAGCTCCGCATGGTCATCGCAATACTCTATAACGAACCTGCATCAAGAAGATCATCTGCAAACACATGTCACCAGGTTGAAGAGCAAATGCAATCTATGAAATCTCAGTACAAGTCATATCCTTCCGCCATTCCGGTGCATGTGACTGCATATACCAAAAACCCATACCGTCTACCCATCTACCACCCGGGGACTCTCACCCTGACAACCGACTGGATAGCACATCAGCACCTCTACCTCCGCGACTCAGTAACAGCACAATTCAACCGGGGCAAAGCACCGCGATTGGCCGCCCCGAGCCGTCAACGACATAATGTTGATAGTTGAAGCGGCTGAGATAGAGTTTAGCTGCAGAAGGTTAACCGCGGACAATCATCATCCACGAAAACAAAGTACCATATATTCGGTCCGTCCAGTGCCTCGTGATCAAGTGTGACGAATATTGGCAACGTCGAGCACATTTGATGCCCCGCATCGCAGCGCATCGCAGCAGTCACGACCTCGCGCCGCTTCCTTCGCAGCAAACGCACCATGTCGCGGCGCATCGTTCCTGCCCCCTAAGACACCGGGCGCATGTGATAGCAACGGACCACGAACCGCGCGCTCCGCGCCGTGCTGTCTTCTTGCGATACCTTGTAGTGCATATCACATATGCGCTCGTGCAATACCTCAGCCTTGTGTCATGGCACACGACCGTACTTGCGGCTGGTGAATCTGCAGGGACGTCGTCGCTTCCGCTGGGCCCCGGTGGTTCTTATTGGAGTGATGAGACGTCGCTTCTACAGGGTTGAGATTGGGTGATGTTGTTGTTGACGGCTGTTGATACGAGGACAGTATTAATGAGTTGGGCATTGGTTTGCGAAGTGATTGAGATGGACTGCTAGGATGATTCAATGCGGAGATTGGAAACGAGTGATTATTGGTTGATCATAGCTAGATATCTGATACATTTCTCGTGGTACATGCCGTCGTCGCACCCTGAAATCATTAAACGTAACCCTGAATTCCTGACTCGGAGCCTCCCCCGTGTGACCCTTGTGCCTGGGCGTAGGCAATGAATGTGGTGGTGCAAATGCACCGCAGCGGCAGCATGCAAGCATGAAGAAGACCGTCCAGGGCCATGCTGCACGCTTCCCGCTTACGAGTGCCTGTCCTCAGACAGCGCGAACTCGTACCTCGATCGTGAAAGTGCCATATGCATCGTACAGAGCTCTGAGCCACTGTCAAACAGGCGACACCTCCGCCCTGGCTGCCGACCCACTCGGAAGTGGTATCAGGCAAGCCAGGTGATCAACCCGAGGAAGGCGATCATAGTTCCCGGTACGTGAAGCACCAAGGATAGGAGGGTTTGGGATATAGAGAGCCGTTGTGATAACGACTCTCGGAGCCGCGTGGGCTCTCAGAACCCGAAGTCGGGGTGTTCCAAGTCATGGTAGTAGCCTTGGCTCGTGTACCCATCGCTGCGCTCGTCCATAAACTCGGCGTCAGGGATGGGTTGACTGATCTGACGGTGGTGCGAGGGCGGGAGCGGGAGCGAGAGTGGAATCATGCCATGAGACGACCGGGTCTCGCTCTTCACGGACGGAGGAGTGCAGCGGTCGGAGCCATAGCTCGAGCTGTAGTGCATCTCGCTCGGGTGCTGAGTGTCGGTCCACGACATGGGGAGAGTGGGCCGTGCTTCCGGGGAGCCGTCGAGACCGAGGCGGTTCTCGAAGTGGTCTGCGACCATTTGCACCTCGTCGGTCTTGACGTCGAACATCTGAGGGCTCAGGTCGCCAGGCGGGCTCTCCTTGTACTCTGAGCCCGAGCTGCTGCTCGAGCTATTGGTGGGTGAGTGCTTGATCGGCTTGACGTCGTACTCGAGCTGGCGGAAGCCACCAATGTTACCGCCCATGTACATGGGCTGGTAGGACTGTGTGGGGTAGCGCGCCTGCGTGTAGCCCCCGGTTTGTCGATTGGCACCGTAGCCACTGCCTCTGCTGCCTCTGCCTGCGCGTCCACTTCCACCACTGTTGCCGCCATTGTGAGGCTCGAAGCGCTCACCTCTATCGTAGTGGCTTGGGCTCCTTCCACGGACCACAAGCTTGTCACTCATTCTGAAAGCCACCTTGCGCCATTCCGGCTGAGGTGATCCAACAACGCGAACATCAGCGTAAAGCTCAATGAGAAGATGGAAGTATTGTTGAGAGGCTCTTCGCTTGCCGTTGTTTGCCGTCGCGTTCTTGAACTGAATCCTCTCGAAATGATGGATGTGAGGTCCTTGTTGGTATGGCATTCTCGTGGTTGGAAAGGCATTCGTCATGGCGTTGACGTGATTATGCGAGTCACTGCCTTGTGGACCATCATCTGTATCCTGAAGATGCAGGATTGGAGCCGAATTGCTGCCATGGTACTGGTGCTGCGGCATGCCGAATTGATAGCCGTAGTTGTACTGTCCTACGTACTGGGAGAGCTCGTTCCGGTTGGCAGGCGAGGAAGGTGACAGCTTCCGGTACTTCATCTCAAGCTTCTTACCTTGGTCGCGCTTCGGTGTGTAACCGATGAGTTCGACATTCTTCCCCCCAGGTCCATCCTGCACGGCGGCCAAGCGTACACTGAATGCTTGAATTTGCCGTCCGCCAAGGACAAGCAGCTGACCTGCAGCAGATGGGTTCAAGTGAAACCAAGTAGAAACGGAAAAGTAGTTTCGCCTGTAGCACGTCCAGGAAGCTTCGGGAAGCTCGGTCATGAAGAAGCCCTTGGTGACATCAATCTCGATTGTCGGAACGACAGTCGAGTCATTGCTCTGAATCGGTGGACCGACTTGCTCGGTAGTCTCCCACTCCAGGCGAGCAGTCTCTTCGGAAGCATCGGGGAGCTGGTCCGCCAGACTTAGACTGGCCATCTGCGGTTCGTGGTGGAGCAGATTCGGGAAAGATGTGAATGAAGATCGATTGTCTGACAGGAAACGAGGAGAAAAGGCGTGTGGAGATAGTGCGAGGTGTTGCACGAACGGAGATGGGTGCGGTAGTCTTCTTCCGAGGTCGTTGTTCTCTGGGGTGTGATAAACTGGACGCAGAGAAACGTCGTGCTCGACAGGGGAGTTGCCTAAAGGAGCATCGTGAAAGCTACTTGGGCGCTCGTCAGTGCTGACCGGTTATATTAAGGGGCGATCTAGACGCCGACTTACGTGCTCGAAGGGAAGAAACCAAAAGTCGGGTAACTGTGGAACACACGCGGCTGTGTATCCGGGGAAGCTGCTCGACTTATAGGCGGCAGGTAGGCTGGTCGAAAGGGGGTTGAAAGCGTCAAGGGGTCGGAGGCGTGAGTGACAGAACACTCGTTCTGCGTCTCGTGGGAGAAGGTGGCAGGGTCGTGTCTGACAATTGGTTAGATCGAACAAAGGGATTGTGTGCGACTCGGTGCGACTGGTAAGAGTGGTGTGACAAGGAGAAGCTTTTGTACGCGGTAGGACAGTCGGCGCTGCTTGCTGTCACCATGGTCACAAGGGTGATACAGAGCGAATCGCACAATGTTGGATTCGCTCAGCGTTGTGTTACACAGAGAGGTTCCTAAGCGGCATATCGGTAGCGGGATTGTCGATCCGCAACCAGTAATAAGCCAGATACTCAGGTACGCCGCCTGAGTGACAGCTCGACACTTTTGATGCAAGTAATGCCAGCACGCCGCCAAATAAAAAGAGATATGAAAGCGTTTACTTACGGCATGAAATGCATCATTTGATGCTCTCGGCCAACTGAGCCGCTGCTTGCCGAGAGAGTGTACTCTCCAGCATCGTCGACATCGTGCTCATGGTACCGCAGCTGAAGCCCGCTCTCAGTTTGCGTTCTGAACGCAAGCTGGCTGGCAGCGCGTTCCTCATCGTCATCCAGGTACGAAACACTTGTCTGGTAATGGTACTGGGGCACTTCAAGTCCCTCTGAAGCAACAATTTCTGTTCAAACTATCAGTACTCGATGCATGCACAAATTTAGCCAGCGCCAAGAACCCGTATAGTGTCACGCCCGCGTGATGTGCAATATGCTGGCGCGATAAGAGACAAAGCGATAAGCCCAGAGCTGTGTCATAATCCGAGAGAAGGGCAGTCGGGCATTCAGTACCAGATCTAGGCGCGGCTGCAGGATTGTTTTGATAATATTCGGAGATGCGACCTGTCATGGGACCCATTTTTGCAGCGTGCAGTATCCAGAGGATCTGCCGGATGATGATTCGGACCAATAGAAAAGTGTCTTACCGTGATGCATCATAGTGCGAATTTATGCACGGTGATGTGAGTCGGAATTGTTGATTCCGAAGCGGGCTGAAAGTGCTGAGGTCGGCGGTCAGCATATATTGCATCCATGATGGTGTATATAAGAAGTGAAATGTGTGCAATATTTTTACGATGCTCGAAGATGGACACATGGTAAAGACGGAATTTTTGTGTAAAGGTGAGGTTGATTTTACTCACGAAGGTTTGCTAGTCAAAGTCAAAAAGCGACTTCAACTCCAGACGGAGGCGGGGCACAGCCAGAAACACCAGCGAGTAACCACAGAATTAGCCCAATAGGAACAGGACTGGCGCGGTAGCGAGTCGTAATTTTGGCGCGGCGTCTGTTAGCTGCGAACATATCAGCCTTAGCAATGTGCTGAGCACCGCAGTCGATTGTCATCACGTACCATCAAACGTGATGCGAACCGAGATGTTGCAAGAGGTCGCAGAGATCAGGTAAGACAGCGTCGCTTGTAATCCAGGGGAGAAAACTTGTGTGTCGTCGCGCGAGTCGAAATGGCAAAAGACTGACGCTCACAAAATTGAAAATCCAAGGATGGAGATGCTGGGAGGATGGTCAGTATATTCATATTTTCTCCTCGTTGGATCAACATTCGAGTTGACAATAATGACCCGTCATGCAGATGCGAAGGGATACATGCATGTCGGCGTCGTCGAGTCTTCCATCGAGGGATGGCGGTGAAAGCGGCGCAGGCAGCCGCTGGTAGAGCCACCGAAGTGGATATCTTTGAAACGTACCTGGCAGACCTTTGCAGAAACACGAGCCGCTTCTCGCTACGACTTTCTCCTTGCCTGGACTGGTCTCCGAGTCAGCATATACAAAGAACACCTCAACCTGGCTACCTCAACGGTAAGCTTTCCCGGAAGGTAAAAGTTCGAGGCGTACCTTTGCACGGTCAGTTGACCGAAAAATGCAAGATGCAATCGCGAAGGATTGACAAGCCACAGTGTTTGTCCTTGCCGTCTTTCCGATGGTAGAGGAGAGGGATTCAGCTATCTCGAGCGGAGGTCTGATACTAGATAACTTGAGTTGCAGGTAGAGTACTCTTTGTTCTTCTTGTCTCTGTATTTGAACTTTAAGCTGTATGTGGTGGTTGTTATATACTTACCACTACCACTCCCATCTCAGAATAAAGAAATTCGTATCGGTTCCGTCCAGGAAGGATTTGGCCAACCTGGACGAACCATTGCGATGGTAACTTAACTCGTTAGCCTCTTTAGAAGCCCATCGATTGCTCGGACCATCGGGGGAGATGCCTTCCATGACCTATCCAGCCGGTCCGAAAGCCAGGGAGTATGAGGACGTGATCGAATGCGGTGCTAGGATCAAGCCGGAAACCCCCTTGCGGGACTGACTGTCGGCGCAGCAAACTATACGCTAGGATACGGGACTGTGGAGTCAGCCGTAGATGGAGTCTGAAGGGCCATGCAGGTACGGTAGCGTCTTGTCTGCATGAGATAGGTAGGTGTGGCACTGGTTCATCTTGCTCGATCAAATCGCTAGACTCTCTACCTCGTTCGGATCATCTGCAGGTGAGACTCCGCAAAGAACTGGAGAGAATTTGGAACCAACCGAATGACGGAAATGATATTGAGGATCGAGGTCACTCGCAATAACAACGTCAAACACCGCAGTCGACTTAATGACATGCATTGATTAGTCTGAGAATGACGCCACTAGCGGCCTGCCAGATATCTTCCAGAAGCTCGCAATCAGTCCAATATCGAGCCGACACCACTACTTGATGCCTGCAGATATAGTATGATCGTCCGCCGTCGCCGGATCCAAAAGATGGCTGCAAGTCATTTGGTGGCCTTGGCTGCAGTTCGATTGGAGAAATGTCTACGCTCCGCAGTAGTCGCTAAAGACTTGTCAAAGGCTTGCTGATGTTATGCTTGGACCTTGTAAGTTCGTCGGCCGTCATTGGCGGAACCAATTATCTGTGCCGTTCGGTGGACAATGGCGGACGATCGTGGGGGGGTCTGAGCGTGCGTGGGGGATCATGCATTTGATGACCCGGCAGCTTTGCGTTTGTTGCGCTGTCTCCAAGAACAACAACAACAGCAGCAATATCGGTCGTGATTATCTTGCGCTCATCCTCAGTATTCATCGCTGCAGTTATCCGTCTAGCACACCGACTCCTCGAAGCGAGAGAGGCACATGAATAACACGTCTCAGCTGGGAAACGGTTAGCCGCAGTCATGGAATCAAAAGACCTACCACGGTCGTTCACCCTGCAGCCGGGCGCCACAAACCATGCTGGATTCGTATCTTTGCCGTTTTACAGACTGTCACCGCATGTCTGACGTATTCAAATCTGTGGTCTCTGATCTTGAGAGAGAGGCGAACCAGGTACAGAAGACGGTACAGTATCTGTGTGCGTCTCTGCCGCTACCGGGCTGCAGGTGACTAGTCGACCCGTGTCAGGTCATGCCGATCGCGACGAGCATTGCACAGTATCAAAGCATGTTCAAGCGCCTGGTGACGGAACATAACGAGTAGTCCGATGCAGCAGAAGAAAGTTACAGGACAGTCCGCTGTCGGCGTAGATTCCACACTCCGCAGAAAGACCGCCAAGCAATTTCCAGGCAGCAATCTACTAGTACCCAACCTCATAATGAGGTGACCGGCCTGATCAACTACCAACTCCTCCATTTTACCTGCAGCTATCCGTCTTTGCTGGCTTGAAGGAATCTCGATAGTAATCGCATGATGGCCACGTAACACTCTACAGGTACTCAGTACCACGAATGAATGAGGCCGATGCCCGCTCTCTCCGCTGACACGGAGCAAGCTGTACCATTCGCAAGCACACCAATCTGTAGCCATAACGCACAATCGCGATGGCTTTACCAAGGCAGGCATGGAACTGCGGCTGGCTCGCATGTGTTTTCAGACGGTTCCGCAACGCATCAATCGTGTTTAACTTATCACATGCTACGCTAGCCATCAAGACCAACTGACACCTCATCTGCTCGTGATGAACGTATCGACAGCTCGAGCTTGTTTGTTGAGCCAGGTGTCACAGCCTTGTAACATGGTAGCTTCCACGGAACGAGCACCCCGCTTAGCGGTGAGCAGTGGTGCTTCCATTGATATTCCGTACCTGAGGGAAAGCTTCTGGAACATGCGCGACAAGAAACTCAAACTTCCTAGTCCGCCGCGCCCTGGACCTTGCTGCAAGATCGTTCGCCGTTCTGTCTCACGAGGTGACCATTGTTTGCTCTCTCCGAACCACTTCAACCTCTTCACGAACAGGTTTGCTATGCATACGGAACCCGGAAGCCAATTCCGGTCAACGACAATGCATGAAAATATGAGCTTCGACGAACACCACTCGCTATCAGCTGATTATTGCTTGAACGCCATCATCACTCAAATACGTTGTACTCCCATGCATGGGAGGCCCGTCAGCTGTCCGTCATCATCACACTGATCATACACATGCAAATACGAACATTATTCGGGTTCAAGCCACCGCAATCGCTTCATATCCTTGATTTGAGAATACGGAACATCAGATGCAACCGAACAGTGACGATATGAGGCAGATCTATGCCTGTCACGACGGATGACACGCCGCGAACGGGTGTCAAGCGGTCATGCGAACGACGGTTGAGGATAGTTGCATCAGATGAACCAGATGATGAGCTTCTTTTCGCACGCTAGAAGATCCACTCATCTTCTAAAACAACCAGTTTCGAGCTTCCAGACGACGGAAAGGATATCGACGACGAAGCCTCAATCCTCCTGCACTACGTATCACACGGTGACCCCTTGTGTACGAGTACACCAATACCCCTGAGCATTCGAAAAGGTTGGCTTTGGACATTGATTCGTCGACTATGTTTGTCTATTCATTACAAGGGTACCCCTGGACAACCAGATGGGTGTCATCACTGAGAGTAGAAGGTCTGGTAAGGGAGACTTCCGAGCCGACTGGTAAGGATCTGCTCGGTGAGCTTCCACAAGTTCTCTGCAAGCTGTGGGTCCTTCGCCTGCTTGCTTGGATCGGTCACCTTCCTGTCTGGAACGATCTGTGAAACACGTCAGTCAGTCATGTGGTCGTAAATGGATGAGACGAATCGACCACATACGTAAACACCCTGCAATTTCTCCTTGACCACATCCTCACTAGTGGCAGCAAACAAGGCAGGTCTGCAACCCTCGTCGACTGGGTCCTTCATGAGCGGCCTGACAGCGGCGACGCCGATCTTACCAATGGTGCCATAAGCGTCTTCTGCTTGCTTTGGCTGATCTGTGCTGACTCCTCCAGGGTGGGTTGCGATGAAGAACGGACCATTCTCCTGGGTCGCCTGAAGACCAAGTTCGCCCTTTGCTTTTCGCTGTGCGAGAGCGTGCACAAACAGGACCTGTGCAAGCTTGGTCCTATGGTACAAGTTCATCGCGCCGATGTCTTGGTTGATTTCAGCCTCGGATTCGAATTTGGAATCTCTGCTACCACGGTGAAACTCGGACGATTGGAGTACCAGTCTCGAGTTAGGAGTCTTCTGCAACAATGGGAGGAGGATCATCGCCAAGTGAAATTGCGAGATGTGGTTAACCTGCATGTGGCTGTCGAGCTTGTCCTTGGTTTCGTTGTAGACTCCAACTCCCAGTCCAGCGTTGCAGATCAAGGCGTCCAGACGGTCGAGCTTTCCTGCAAGTTCTTTGGCGACTTTGTCTGTTTGGTGGAGATCTTCCAGCTCGATCTGAACAGGGTGGACTTTCGAAGTGTCACCGTACTGCTTGAGACCTTCCTCGGCCTCCTTGATATGCTCTTCCTTCTTTCCTAGCAGGTACAGAGCCTCGCAGCCATGTTGGAGCAGGTGAGCACAAATACCGTAACCGATACCAGCTGATCCTCCTGTGACAACAAAGACCTACGGATTTGGTCAGCATGTAGTGTGGCGATTGAGTCGTCCAAAACCGACCTTGCCTGAGAGATCAGGGATGTCCTTGTTAGGGTCGAAGCTGTTGCTGCCGAGACCGAGCATTTTGATTTTAATGAGACTTTGTTGTTTGACGGATGGAGTTGTAGGGAGTTGAAAGGGAATCAACTGAATGGACGACTCTCTGTTTGCCTACCGGCTCTTGTATTGACCTGTGACGGGGGGTCGCTCCTTCGTCATTTAGCAAATCTGACGTCAACACCTTGCGCGTCCCAAAGTAACAGTCGGAGCTTCAACTCGACCTATTACAATCTATTATGATCACTATAGGGATCATCTGTATACAACGAGTTCTCGTCGCGTCAACCGAGAATTCTCTAAGCTCAAACCCAGACATTTATCTAATAATCGTGTGATCGATTCGTTGTCATCCATCTGTACACAACACACGAACATTGGTATCCCCAGATAACGCGAGTCAGTCGGCCATTTTGACGCGGGCCGATGCGAGGTTGCATCAGTCGTGCGATTTCTCGTATTATATGTTCACACAAAGGTCGATTCTAATTGTAGACTCTACCCAAGTGGCAGCGCATTCACAATATGGTCGACAGGAGTTCCGCGGAGGAGTGGCTCACATGGAGCTTCAGTCCTACAATCTCCGCCATCATCATCACGCTGCTTGTCTCGATCTTGTCGCCCATCCTCATTCACCTGTACCTCTACCACAAGCGTACAGTGACCACCGTTCCGAACTTCCTTTTGATCGGGCCAAGTGGAGGTGGAAAGACATCTTTACTCACCTACGTAAGCATTGAACTGAGCTCTACGAGTACGCGGCGCTGACAGGCTGCACAGCTGCAACACGGCAAGGCTACACCCACACACACATCTCAAGAACCAGAGACTGCAACATGCCGACTACGATCCGGCGTCGAAGCTGGCTCACAGGGCTTTCGCTCCGCCAATGACCCGACTGTACGCGCAGAGAGGTCTTTCCAGGTGATGGACACGCCAGGACACGGCAAGCTGCGACATCACGCACTCAGTACCTTGAACGCCGGAAACAACCTCAAGGGCTTGATCTTTGTTGTCGACTCTGCGGCGATCTCGAGCCCGGCAGGGTTGACCGAGACTGCGACATACCTTCACGACCTGCTGCTGCTCCTTCAAAAGCGACACAGTGGCTCGAAAACGAGTAGAGGACCCGCCAGTCTCCCTATCTTGATCGCGGCGAACAAAGCAGACCTGTTCACAGCGCTACCAGACAAGCTCGTCGTCAGGAATCTGGAGGACGAAATTACCAAAATCAGATCAACAAGGGCAAAGAGCTTGCTTGACAGTGGAATTGGTATGGAGGATCAGGACGACGAAAGAGACTGGCTGGGTGAAGGAGGAGAGGGATCGTTCAAGTTCGACCAGATGCGTGAGTCAGAGATTGAGATCACTGTCGCAGGTGGTAATGTCCTAGGCGAGGACGGCGGAAGAGCACAGATTGACGAGTGGTGGAAGTGGATTGGAGAGAACATGTGAGGCCGGTCTTGCTCTTGCGCTAAATGATACCCAACATCAGGTTCTGTTACAAATGTTCAAACAAAAGGTGCGAATCATGAAGATATCGCGTTGCATTTACGCCAGGTGATTAGCACGCGATAAACCAGGCTAGTATCCTTCAAGCGCGAGAGATCAAAGCATACTACAAGCTCCATCAGCTAGGGTGAGTACATGTAGTCTGATGGCTTGCCCATACGGCCCATTGATATTGGCCAGACTTACCTACTTCGAGCAGTGACGTTCGCATCTGGCGCGTGATCCCCGCGCGGCTACTCTCGGCATACCAGCTTCCGCCTCGCATTCCTTGGATGGTTTACAGTACCTTCAGTACAAGACTGGACCACTGTTACACAAACATCAACCTCCGAATAGTTCATCAAACACGATGAGCGGCATCAAGACACACCCACGACTGCCGCCGGCGGTCATGAAGACCGTCACCGAGCACATCGGCAACACACCCCTTGTCCGGCTTAACAAAGTACCTCAATCCCTTGGACTGGCACCAACCATCTATGCGAAGCTCGAATTCTTCAACGCCGGCGGCAGTGTCAAGGACCGTATAGCTCTGCGAATGGTAGAGGCGGCAGAAGCAGAAGGCAGGATACACCCCTCTCGAACCACTCTGATCGAACCTACATCGGGCAACACTGGTATTGGTCTGGCACTTGTTGGCGCTGTCAAGGGATACAAAGTCATCATCACTCTGCCGGAGAAGATGTCGCCTGAAAAGGTAGCAGTCCTGAGAGCCCTTGGTGCGGAAGTCGTCAGAACGCCAACACAAGCTGCGTTTGATAGCCCAGAAAGTCATATCGGCGTCGCCAGACGACTGGAGAAGGAGATTCCCGGCGGCGTCATCTTGGATCAGTACGGCAATCCGGAGAATCCAAACGCGCATGAGCTGGGAACCGCACAAGAGATCTGGGAGCAAACGGAGGGCAAAGTTACAGTAGTGGTCGCAGGAGCTGGCACGGGCGGCACGATCACTGGCCTGGCAAGGGGGCTGCGGAGTCATAACAAAAACATCAAGGTCGTTGCCGCCGATCCGGAGGGCAGCATTCTAGCTCTACCTTCGGCTCTGAACGACCAAGCTAAGGACAAGCCTTACAAAGTGGAAGGAATTGGATACGACTTCATTCCCGACGTGCTCGACCAGAAAGGCGTCGATACCTGGTACAAGACTGATGACCGTACGGCTTTTGAGTACGCAAGAAAGCTCATTCGCGAAGAGGGTCTGCTCTGCGGTGGAAGCAGTGGAAGCGCGATGGCTGCTTGCGTCAAGGCTTGTCGTGAGCTCAACCTCACCAAGGATGACACCGTTGTTGTCATTCTTCCAGACAGCATCAGAAGCTATCTCAGCAAGTTTGTTGATGACGACTGGCTAGCTGCAAATGACCTCTTACCAGCCACACCACCACTCACTGCACCCACGTCACCAGCAACCAAATCACAGAAGGATGACGGGTATGGAGATGCTAAAATCAAGGATCTGCGACTCAAGCCGGTCACCACCATATCCTCGGCCTCACCATGTGGTGAGGCCATCGAGACCATGAGGGACAAGGGCTTCGACCAGCTACCTGTCTCGCAAGGTTCTGGATCTCGCCTCGTCGGTCTCATCACACTTGGCAACCTCCTTTCATACCTCAGCTCCGGACGCGCATCTGCAGAGACGCCCGTCAGCGACATCATGTTCGACTTCACCAAGGTTTCCGAAATCGAAACCGACATGCGAAATGTGACAATCGAGACACCCGACGAGCGCAAGAAGCGGGTCTCGAGCAGCGAAATCGAGAGTCATCCTTCGCGCAAAGCATTTGTTGAGATCACCATGGAGACACCGTTGAGCGCTTTGAGCAAGTTCTTTGAGTGGAACAGTGCAGCGATCGTTACCGAGAGAACTTCGGACAAGCACTTCAAGGCTAAGGCTGTGGTGACAAAGGTCGATTTGCTCATGTGGTTGGTCAAAACTGGCAGAACGCAGAATGGCGCGTGATGATTTAAGGTTACGACAATATAGATTTTCAAGATGACAATTAGCCTACCGAGGGGTCTGATGGCTTACCCAGGGGGGCTTTCTTCTTTCTTAAGATGCGGGCTGCTCGCTGGTGGTCCAATTTCGGAGGCAGACCGTGGAGTAGAGTAAAGGCATTTCTCACCTCACTATGCGGAGGATGTGGAAACATGAGGGCTTTACGCGCTGTTACTAGCAGCGATGACGGGTTGGCGTTACAAGGCAAGGCAATCGTGGTTTCAACAGCCATGTCATATAGAGTAGGCATTAGCTATCATACTACACTAATGGTCTCTTCGGTAAGTATGTGCAGTCAAATTATAGGTAAGAATATTCTCGTCTGTTGTAAAGGTATTTCTGCTCTTTCGGAAGCCTACTAGCTACTGTTTTTACTGAAATATAAGAACAGGTTGTGTCATGACCACGGAGTCGTGGCATTTGGGTGGAAGGTCTACAGGCAGCCACGAGCAACTTCCTTCTTCACCCAGCTTGCACCCAAACATTTCCCCACCTCATCCTTCACAAATACCTCAGGCATTACCCCATCAACTCACTCTTTCCAACGCGCAATAATCCTCCATCTTCGATCAGCACTCTCAGCTCTGCTCTACGTATCTGTGACTGCTTGCCCTCGTTCTCTTGATGTCTCTGCCTACAGGAAGAGTTCTCCGACCACGCCGACGAGCTCCACCACCAGACACACGAAGGGTCGTCGGACCATATCGAGCACGAACTCCGCCGCCACAGACAGCAGAGGAGTCACAAGAATCTGCTCGAGCATACCAAGAGCGAAGAACCTTGGTGGAGCCTCGACGAGTTGTTCGTCCTTATACCTTCTCGCCTTCGCCTTCACCTTCACCACCCCCATCCGACCCGACTGTGTCTGAACCACCAATTCCACCATCTGGTCCTTTCACCTTCACCGTCTCCGAACCACCAGTACCACCACCTGGCTTCACGCCTGCAGACCAGTCACGGTCAACAAATAGTTCTCTTACGTCTTCACGTCCACAAACTCTTTACGACTTCCCTACGACGACGCTTGCCATGTCAGATTCTGACTTGATGGACATTGATGCCCCCGAAGTTGCCCCATTTCAGGTTCCTGCGGATCTCGCATCTATTTCCTCTACCAATCGTGAACCTCTGCCTCACGAACAATTCGCGGAACACATGAGTAACATTACAGCACCTCAACAGGCAGTATCGGGAGCAGGGGTATCACAAGAACGAACGACCGCCAACATGGCGGCACCTTCAGTACCTAAACCGCTCCTCCCACGTTCCTGCACCATCTGCTGCGACGAGCAAGGCGACGTTACTCTCACGCAGCCCTGCCCACAATGCAAGGCAGACTATTGCACAGAATGTCTGGAAGACATGTTTCGTGCTGCGATCGAAGATCCAACCAGAATGCCTCCGAAATGCTGCACGATGCTTCAATTGCACGTTGGTCTACCACATCTCACCAAAGAGGAGGGCACCAAATACCGCAAAGCCTTTGAAGAGTGGATGGCGACAGATCGTATCTACTGCCCGGTACCAAAGTGTTCTGCATTCATACCGGACCGTCTCCAGATCCCCGGCTGGGCAGGAGATCGGAATGATAACTTCGACTGCCCTGAATGCCACACTACAATCTGCGATCAATGCTGCCAAGTCGGTCATGTCGGGCTCTGCGATCGGTCACAAGCCGAATACGAAGATGGCTTGCTGCAAAAGTTCAAGATGAAGCAATGTCCAAAGTGCCGCACGGCGGTGAGGAGAATGTACGGCTGCAGCCACATCGAGTGCAAGTGCGGAGCCCACTGGTGCTACTCCTGCCAGATGCCCATCCACGAGTGCAACGGGGCGCACCCGGAAGAGTTCTCTGAAGACGAAGGCGAGGAAGATGATGAAGTGGATGAGGATGTCCTACTTGAAAGGGAGGCCCTACTTGAAATGGATGTCAATGGGGACAGCGATGATAGCGACGATAGCGGTTCTATCGGCATTGCTGAACAAGACCAAATTGTCCGGCAAACTCAGTTCTTTCAGCTTGCGTCCGCAGTTCCTAATAGCCTTTTGCCTCCCATACCAGTCCGTCAGCCAGCAGCTCATGGCAATAACATCCCTGGTAACACACCAGCCGTACCCGACGCAATAATTCCAGTCGTAGACTTCAACGCAGGTGTACGTCGCAACAACACGACCGAGACCACACCATCTGCACCCGAGGTAGACCTCGACGCCGGTGGACGTCGCAGATGGGTCGAAGAAGAAGACCTGGATCTTGGCGAAGAACCTAACGAGCAAAACTTGCATCTGGACGTGTGGACCTGCAAGCACAAGCTCAAAATGGTGCGGTGCAATGACAATTTCCCAATGGTCTACATGGACACTGTCCTCGAATGCAATCGCTGCTTCACGAAATTGATGCCATACTCCAGAAGCAACGGCAGTCGCCGCCGCAAGGACGCTGGCACCCAAACCGAGTCCTCTACTCCTCCTCCGCAACGACAGCAGCAGCAGCAGGGATCCGACGGTGAACCAGCTACCGTAAGACAGCTCCTCCGCCCAGTAGGTCCCCTAGGGGTTTCACGTGCTCGAGATGCACACTTGCGCGCGTCGAATGAGGCGCCGTACGGCTGCACCATCTGCAACGTGCTTTACTGCGGAAAGTGCAAGGTGATTAAAGGGTTGTGATGGCGGACAGAGATTCAGATACAGAGATAGTATGAAAACGACAGACTCCCGATACCTTACCTTGCCTGCTGTCATCATGTCGTGAAGATTCTGGTCTCCGAAGTCCTTGATTCGCAGACGACCTCGGGCAGGAAACTTCTGTGACAGCATTCCCGAATGATGCAGATATACGAGCCGTATTGACGGAGTTTTAGACATCTGTGTAATGCGGTACTGAAATCACTTGTAAGTTTCGTCTTGACATCAAGCAAAAATAATTGTATTTGCCTTTGCTGGACGCACTTGGGCTACCTGTGTCAGATACACAGAGAGGACTACATACAGAGTACACTTTGTAAGATGACCACGTCCGAAATCTCGTAGATACGACTTCTATGTTCACCAGGCCTCTGACACGCGCACCGGTTATCGAGCATCCTCGCAACTCGTAGCAAGACGAAAGCCTGGGAAGCCTTCACTATAGGACCCTCACAAGTCAGGAATGCAACTTATGTAACATCTTCGTGTGAAGAAGTGGTATGTCAGATCTGGACCCCCGTGACCAGGATCACACATGGCGTTTTCAACTACGATCTGCTGGTAGATAACAGTCTCAGGAGCTCCGAAATCCGCAGCGCTCGAATCCCATCAAGGCAAGGACCACGAACATAACCAAGACACGACCCTCCATGACAACATGTAGTCGATATCAAGTCGCAAGCCCGGCAATGAAGGCAGCCGCAACTGCCGAAATCTGACAATTTCATGGCAGGATTGCGTCTGCCAAGAAGCCAATAGTCGCGAGTCATGACACAGTGCTGGCAATGCGGCAATTCCGGGGTCTCCACTGGGGAAAGACAAATCGAGGACGACAGCGATTTGATATGCCGATTTGCCGTCGCAGGAGACGGTGAAGAGCTCTTCGACGACCGTGAAAACTCGACAAGATAGCCTTCATAGCATCTTGCACTTGAAGTAGTCATGCCTTCCTAACTCGACCGAGAAGAGGGATCTTCGCGATGCGACAAGATTGAATTCTGTCGCTGTCAAGACGGACCGTTTCCGCTCGGTGCAGCCGGCAGGAGATCAGTGGGGTGCCGCCTCGAGATTGATGACGGGGGGTTTTGCGCTGTTTCACCCACGAATTCCCCCGCCCAGCCCCAGAATGCAAGTCCCCTCCCCGAGAAAGAGGCGCACTTTTGCATCTGCCGGTGCTCCAGTCTCGAGGCTCTGGCTGGGTTTGTACCCGTTCCATTTCCGATCAGTCGTGGTTTTCTCATCTGCCGTGCAGAGCGATCGAACTCTAGACTTGGGCCTGCCTGTCGTTTTTGGCTGTGCCAGACTCGCGGCAGATGCGTTTTGCTCATTTGCCGTGTGTTTCCCCCCCGTATTCCCCGGTTTGTGTCGTTTTCGACCTCATCTTGTCATGTGCTTGGACACGAGATGCAAGTGCCGATATCATGGCAGGTAGACACAGGCCGTACCGAGCGACAGATAAGTATCCAGAGTCGCCCTCCTTGACTGCTAAGTGTTTCCTTCAAGCTCATTCCTCTTCCCTTCAACTATAACAACTAGAAAGCTTTCAACATGCTTGCCAACCTCCTCACACTCGCAGTCGCCTACTGGCCTGTCATCCTCGTCGGATCTGTGGTTCTCTTCCTTGTCTCGAACAAATTCAAGAATGGGTTGAACAAGTACCCCGGCCCAGCGATCGCAGCTTACACCAACTGGTGGAGGTTCTTCGAGGTCGTTACGACGAGAAAGACGGAGCAAACACATATCGACCTGCACAAGCAACATGGTGATGTCGTCAGACTCGGACCAAATGTTCTCAGTTTCGCCGACCCAAAGGCACTCAAGGTCATCTACGGCCTGAACAAGGGTTTCACCAAGGTATGTCGGACCGGTTCTGCTTCATGGGTTGCTTTCCGCCGAATGTCTTTCGTACTGACCAAAGTTCGCAGTCTGAGTTCTACCCAATCCAGCAAGCGACAGCCAAGGGCAAGCGCCTACAATCGCTCTTCAGCACCCGCAACGAGGACTACCACGCCAAGTACCGCCGCTGCGTGAACGGTGCCTTTTCCATGTCGAGTCTGGTCAACTACGAACCACTAGTCGACAGCACCACCGCCGTCTACATCAAGCGCACCCGCGAGCTGTTCGTCGACCAGGGCCAGCGTTGCAACTTCTCCCAGTGGCTTCAATACTTTGCATTCGACGTCATTGGCGAGTTGACCTGGAGCAAGCGTCTTGGCTACATCGAGCGCAACGAGGACGTCGAGGGCGTCGTTGGCTTTCTGGGAGATTTCCTCAGCTACGCCGCCGCTGTTGGACAGATGCCATTTATCGACCTCTTGTGGAAGAAGAACCCTCTCAAGCTCAAGTGGGAGTCTCTCGGTTTCTCAAAGAAGGTCTTTGCCGTTACCAAATTCGCCCTCGACCGTGCTGCAGAGCGCAGCGGAGCGTCGGAAAAGATCAAGGAATCGGGTGTTGTTGACGAGAAGGAAGGTCGCGGTGTCGACCTCTTGACAAAGTTTCAACAAGCCCAGCACGACCACCCGGAGTTCATGACCGATGAGCAGGTCCTCGCTTCCTGCACCAGCATGATCTTCGCCGGCTCCGAGACCACCGCCATCAGTCTCTCTGCCGTCTTCTACTACCTTCTCAAGAACCCAGAGGCTTACCAGAAGTTGATGCAAGAGTTGGACGAGAACGCTGCCAACGGCGGTATCGCCGAGCGTGATTACAACCAAGTCTCGTGGGCTGAGGCTCAGAAGCTGCCTTACCTCGACGCTGTCATCCAGGAGTCTTTCCGTCTCCACCCAGCTGCCGGTCTGATCCTCGAACGCTACACACCACCACAGGGTGTCGAGATCTGCGGTCAATTTATCCCAGGCGGTGTCATCGTCGGTTGCAACCCGTGGGTAGTGCACCGTCGCGAGGAAGTCTTTGGCGGTGACGTCAACGCCTTCAGACCCGAGAGATGGCTCGATGCCTCCCCAGCTCAGCTGAAGGAGATGAAGGCCACCATGTTCCAATTCGGTGCCGGCTCAAGGACATGTTTGGGCAAGAACATCAGCTTGTTGGAGATGTACAAGCTCGTACCTACCTTCCTGAGGAACTTCGAGATCAACATGGACTGCCCCGACTGGCAGACGAGAAACGGCTGGTTCGTCCGCCAGGAGGACTTCTTCACAACCTTCAAGCTGCGCACAGTCCCACCAAGCGCATGATGAATTAACGAGCCTTTGCATTTCTGCTGTTATTAGCGATGCTGTGTTGTCCGGCGGGCACACACGCAAGGCGTTTCGGAACATTAATTATGGACGGGCCGTTCTGTACCCTGCTCGATGCATCGAGATGCCGGGTGCTCAGAATAGAACTGTCACGTTGGTCGGCCCACTGGATAGGGATATCAAAGTTCGATACCAAATGGATGAATTCTTCCCCATAATTGCTTTTACTGTTTCAACCGTGAAACCGGTGCATATGCATGCATCGCCGTTGACTTGATGAGGTGTTGGGCTTGCAATGCAGGTGACCCTGCGACGTGCCCGTTATATGACAAATATGAATAGAGCTTACATGATGTGGTCAAAAAATGCGACGCGTATAAGTCCATGTTGCGATGATCGAAGGAGGCATGATGTTCATGAGTGATAGTGTTTCTCAGGTGCATCGTGATCAAACGCAGTATTCTGGCCGATTGTGTATGCTGTCTTGTGTGCGGGTTCAGCGACTGCCCTGTCGACCACTGGTGTACTTTCGCTCCATGTTTTACTTATTCTTTCTGCTATACCCCAAGCTGAGGTTCTGTCGGGGAGAAGGGCTCTGCGTACAAAGCAAGCTGGTGTCAAACATCGAAGCGCTGATGGTGAGTGGCGCCAGCCTCTGTCAATCACTGCAATTTTCGACGCATTTGAATCTTGCAAAGCGTTTGCTGACTTCATCTCGGTCTCGTGTTGAACCACAAGTCCGAGAGTGATCCTCTGGATTGTCAGTAACTGACAGATATCGGACTGTCTGTCGTCCATGGCTGTTTGCTAGTAGTATTCGGACTCGACCGGTCTGACGGCGCGGAAGGCGGATGGTGGAGACGGCACGACGGAACACTGCATGCTGCAAACCACGATCGTACCGTACTTTGGGTATGACAAGTATTGAGTACTTTTTTCTGGATCAGCGATCCGCTGCGGTATGCATCAGGTTGGCCGAAAAGTTGGTTGACTCTCGCAACCACGTTTGACCGTTGGACTAGGGAATAGAGTTAGAGTGCTTCTTTCGGGGGTCTCTTCCGCCAAACGAGGTGGAGTCTGAGATAGAGGAGCTAGATTTGACCGCGTCGAATACAGTGGCCAATTCATCTCATCATTCTGTATCTCGTACTGGAGAAGTTGGCCATTGGCCGGGGTTGACGGGGAAGAGAAGACACGTGCTGAATTGTTTACCTCGGACCTTTTACCATGCATCTTCCAGGAAAGATTCTTTCGGTTCGACGATCTTTCGCTTGGACCATGAATCAATCTATTCCACGCGTCGAAATACGGAGACAGCCAGCCACTGACAGCCAGACGGAATAGCGGCTAGAAGCGAGAGAAGAACGAAGCAAGCGAGCAGGGGATATTGCTCGTGTGCTTTGGCAATCTATCGATTGATTATTCGTACAATGATGATGGTGTAGAAATCGAGATATTTTCGAATATGGAAGTGTTTGCGAAGTCGCGAAAGATGTGAAGCTCCAGGGTCATCTGGGAAGTCACGATCACACGTGTTTGTTGCTGCCTTGAGACCATGACACGAGCAGGCAACCACCAGACTGCTTCCAATGCTTCCAACAAATCTTCATCTGCTTGGTTTTCATAATTCCTGAAGCGATACGCCAACAAGACTACCTTTGTCATCGATAAATACAGCCGTGTCGTGTCAGTCAGGGTCGCATAGCCATGTTCCGCTATCGTCTCGTGTGTCCGGGATCCTGGAAAAACCAACCCATCGACGCACTATTTTCTCGCTTGCGGTGGTTTTCTGATCCCTGATTGACGACTCAGGCACCATCTACAACACAGCACCATGACCTCAAACGACCACATTATTCATCAATGTCCGTTGATTCCGCTTGTCAGAGGAGGATTCGATTGATGTCCGCGGCAGAGCTTCCGGAATACTACAATCGTTCTAGCGGGATTTGATATCTTTGAAGTTGGACTGTTCGGTGGTGCGAATGGAATGACCGTCTACTTTCTGTCGATTGTCCAGACCAGACCGTCAAGCATATGAAGAACCAAATATTGACACACCTCTCAGCCTCCTGGAACACAGCATCACTCCCGTGCAGGCAGCCAACCTCAAGAGGACGTGTGTCCATTTGGTGTCAGGTACCCTGTCGATTATGAGTCGACCAGTCGCGTCGAGACAAGCGCCATGTTGTGCCGCTCCGTCACTCCATACCGCATGCAGATCCAGGCGGCTGCATGCATTTTGAGACGCCGTCAATATTACAAAAACCCCGTCGAATACAACCCAAACGCGGCAGATGAGTAGCTACGTCGCCTTGCTTCGAATTGACAGTCGCTTGTCCCAAGAATCTGTCACGGCCCAACGGCTGTCACAGGTTTTCTGCAACCAAACGGATCGACTCGTACCGATCTCGTCCAGCTTCTGGTGTCCTTCTAGTGGCAGCCCGGCGTCGCGTTCATCAATTATTCAATTTGGCACACGTTTAGCGTCGTCGTTCCTGCGTCGGTAGTCTTCCGGGGACAAGGTGTCCAGTCGCCAAGCAACTCTAACCCCTGCTCACTTTCTTTCGGACACATGGCTTCACTATGCTTCATCCCTCTTGTTCTGTTCGACAAAGAAGCATCGCTTTGAGACGCGATAGATCTATCGGTAGGTGGTGTCTCCCTTGCGCCAACTCCATTGTTTTCATTGCTTGTGTATTATGGACCTTTGCCCGGGGTCCGTCGCGTTGGTCGAGCGGCCGCAAACATGGTAGAGCATTGACCACACTTGATGAAACAGCCAAACGCCGCCCATCATCTCTCCAGTCCTCAGCCCTGTTTGAGCCGCCTGCGCCGTGCAATGGTCTAACAATCTATTCCTTTGATGATGATGCAGGTAGCCCTGTCAATCAATCGTCCATCGGCGCACAGATGATTCAATTTTCGAAACCTGCGTCATGGTCGAAGGGGGAAAAAGCACTCAAATCTCCTTTGGTCTCGGTTGCCATGCCCTGACCAACGCGACTTGCTCAAGGCAGGGAAAGGGGGCTTGTCACTTTGATCAACCTGTCTTGTATAATTATAATTCGACTCCCTTTCCCTACGCGACCATGACTATACTCCGTCCGACGTTTTCTTTCCACTTTTCTTCCCCAGACGCGTTTGCGGTCAACATTTAGAGTTACTGTCGCCCATAATTTGCTATCGACTTCTGAGGCATTGGACTACACCCCCCGCTGGCTATACTGCTGTCACCACGAGAACATCTCGCGTCACCCATATACCAGACGATTGGACAGCCTTTCACCGCACAACACCCCTTCCATTCCAAAAACAATCTTGGGCACTCCATTTGGATATCTTTGCCTGCACAACAGCCACAATCAAGCAGCCACTTTTTTGGTCCCTCCAGTCTGTCCGACAGAGGCTGTTCGATAGCCCGCTTGCACCATTGTGCAACATACACAGTGAGTACTACCATGGCTTCCGAGCGCTTTGCGCCGGATAAATCATATAAAGAACATGCGCTAATAAGACAAAGTCCAACAACTCCATGATTACTTCAGAGATCAACCAAGTCCAAAACATGGGTCGCGGCGGCTATGACACTACTGGAGTACCGAAACCTCGTCCAGACCCTCCCAAGCCGCGATAGAGATAATCTGCTTCGACGGCCAGTTTATGCTTCCATGACCGCCACTATATTGAGCACTACTTGGTGCTTTTGGTACGCGAGAACCGCCATTGAGAACTTCAAGATGAGAACAATCAAAAACTAACAGTCTCCAGACCAACCACCTTTTTCTTTTGGAACATCACCTTTGGCTACTTCAACTCATCTTCAAGCGCATAATATACCCCATCCAGCAATCTGCAGTTCGCCATCTCATTCTCTTGGATCGTTCTGGCGTACCCGGCAGGAAAAAAGTGCTTTCACCGGCGTTTGGACAAGAGATGGTGATAACAACCTACTATCGCAAGCAAGCAAACATACAACCGCTGGTACGGCTGGCATTTGGAAATGTCTCTTGCTTTGGATATACCTTTTCTGCTCCTGACAGCACTTTACTGTTCGGAACCTTGGAAAGGCAAAACCAATACACACACAATCTGTACAACACTAATTCTGGAATGGATATCCGGCAACACATCACCTTTTTTCATTTACACCAGCGCTCGTTGGGTAACCCACCATACCTCTTTGGATCGTTGATTGCTTCTTGCACTTGTATTTTTACCTACTGAGCGGGACCGAGATTATGGCAGATGTTTTGAGTCTGCTAGGAATACTTGTCGAGCGAAGTGAAAGATTGCCGGACGGATAGGCAGACCTGCGCAAGCGGATGGCTTTACTTTGGCTTTTGCGAGTTTTCGTTGCAGTAGATACCCTTGAGCAGTAATTGATTTAGTTTCCCTCTTTTGACGTCGAAAAACCAGGTGAAAACATGCACGTGAAGAGGAGTTTTTGTCGTCAACATATCGGTGCCGCTCGCGATTAGGCAAGGATTGTCGCGGCCTTCACTCGTCACAACCTCGTATTCGAGACGAGTCAATTTGGTGCTGGAGCGGTAATGACAAACTTGCAAGTCTGCAAAGGAGGACCAAGAGACCGATATCGAATGTGAACGCTGCATCGTTTCGCAGGATGAGTTGATCGCGAAGCTGGCCGAGTCTTGGCATTACCTCACTTCCTGCACCGGTTGGGAGCGGACGACGACATTCTTTTGACCTCTTATCATCCACACTCTGCATACACGACACAACTTGAATTCACAAGCATACTACAAAGAGGTCATCCGAAAAAGACACCTTGACACAATATATCGCGAACTCAGCAGCAGTCCTTCCCCACATTGATTGGACGACCCTGAGCCACACTCCAGGCAACCGTTCGACAATCCCTGAACACCTCTTCCACCACCCAAGCACAACTTCCCGATGAGCGACGCAGCAGGAGGCAATGCGGCCAAGCCAAGCAGCAGCGTGAAGCTGGTTCTGCTCGGTGAAGCCGCCGTAGGAAAGGTCAACCGTCCACGCCGTTCCCCTTACCGCAGCAACTAACACAACACAGTCCTCCCTCGTCCTTCGCTTCGTCAACAACGACTTCCAACCGAACAAAGAGCCAACAATCGGCGCGGCCTTCCTGACGAAAAAGATCTCCTTGCCGTCGCGCACGATCAAATTCGAGATCTGGGACACGGCAGGCCAGGAACGCTTCGCCTCGCTCGCGCCAATGTACTACCGCAACGCACAAGCCGCGCTGGTGGTGTACGACCTGACGAAACCGTCCTCGCTGGTCAAAGCCCGGCACTGGGTCGCCGAGCTGCAGCGCCAGGCGAGTCCGGGGATCGTGATCGCGCTGTGCGGTAACAAAGCGGATCTGTGCGCGGAGAGCGAGGACGGGGATGTTGGCGATGCGGACAACGACGCAGAGGGCGATGAGGACGGCGGTGGTGATGCGAGAAAGGTCGCGACGAAAGAGGCCAAGAGTTATGCTGATGAGGAGAATTTGTTGTTCTTTGAGACGAGTGCCAAGTCCGGGTTGAATGTTAATGAGGTGTTTACGGCTATTGCGAATGCGATACCTGAGACTAGTCTGAAGGGCCCGCGGGGTGGTGCGCCCGGTGCTAGGGGAGGGGCGGCTGCTGCCGGTGGTGCGCAGGAGTCGAGGGTTAATCTCGAGGGACTGGGGCAGAATGCTGGGGCCAAGGACGGGTGTGCTTGTTAGGAGAGTTGGGAGGAGAATTTGGTTATGTTGTTCTGATCGCGTTATGGCGTTTCAATTTCATGGGCTTGGGCCTAGTTTTCAGCTCTGCAAGCTACAACGTTGTGATGAGGTGAAGTTGCGTCCCATAACCGAATCATTGTGGTGTTGCTATGCATACTCTGACCCGTCCATCTCCGGTTCTCTGAACTAAGGCTTCTCGCTTCATACTACGAGCAATATCTACACTGGGTATAATAGTTCTCATTCCGCTCTTCTCTCCCATTCTCTCACTGCGCTCACAAACCCGGCATACCAATCAAATTCCTCAAAGCAGGCACCGCCCTCGGTAGAAAGTAGACAACATAGATCGCGCCAAAAGCCACGACCAAGCCGGTGAACTTCTCGAACCAAGTATGGAAATACGCCGCGGTCATGAGCAACATCCACCAACTGAGCCCGGCAACACCCAACGCAACCCTGACGCCAATGCCCAAATCTTTCATCTCCGGCACCGGCATATTGCTTTTACCCCGTCGCTCCACCTCCTCCGTCTCCGCAGCCGCAGACCTAACAACGCCATCCGTGCTCATCACCGCTCTCTCCTCGCGCAGTCCCGCGACGCGCAACACCGCTGGCAAGATCTCGAGCCACAACATCGCCGAGCCCATGATCAGGATGAAGACATGTCCACTGATATCGTGTCCGCCCTTCCACGTGCCGCCGACGGCTTTACACGCCGCGTGACTAGCCACGTTCTTCGGGGAGCCGAGATCGATGCCCTCACGCGCCAGGGTCTCGCACTTACCGCCGGTGAAAGTGAAGCCTCGATCTACGATCGGGGGACCGAAACACCACTGCGTTGTGAACGTCCAGACCGTCGTGATTGCCAAGTACCTCAGCACGGCCTTGACACGCCTGGGCGTGAGAGTTGGTGACAGTGGTGGGCCGAGTGAGGAGTGGCTGACGAAGAAGAGGAAGAACGCAGCCGTGATCCACACCCAGCCGATCTTGACAAAGTAGACGTTGAAGACATTGGTTTTCTTGGCGAAGTAGCTCGGTGCGAGCGTCGGCTCGTGGGCTTGCAGGACTGGGTTGTAGGGTGAATGGCGCGAGGAGGGGGAAAGTGTGCTAAAGAGGGAGCCGAGGACCAGAGTCAATGGATATATCGAGAGGAGGATTCCTTCGAGCGATGTTGGTAGGAAGGGAGATGAGGCTGGAGTCGTGGTTGTTGATTGTGCGGATGGAGATGTTGGAGCTGAGGTTATTGTGCTCGGTATAGGAGTCGAGTTCGCGGGTTTGCGTCGGTTCGCCATGATTGCCGTAGGTGTGACAGGAAGAGGAATTTGAGGGAGTGTTTGTATAAAGGAAATGTGGTCGTAGTTGGAGAAGTGTCAAGAAGTCCTGATGCGGTGCACGCGAAGACAGACGTCATTGCTTGGCGGGATCTTTCGCAGCGAGATCAGCCAACCTCCTCTTCTACATGTAGATTTGAATAGGCGCATCCGTTTGCAGCATGTTGAGCGCTGATGCAAATGTGCTGGTTCCAAAGAGCTTTCATATAATAGCGTGATGGAGCTGTACGCTTTCTATAATCACTTAGCATTAAGAGGAAAAGTAACAATCGACGATGAATTGTTACTGGTCAATGACCATCTATCTTCTGACCGATCTATACCACTGGCCATGTCGTAGACCAGCGCCGCTCGATGCAAGCTCTAACGCTCAGCGAACGCCAAGTGCGATGCGACTTTTCCAGTCCGAACAGGACCGATGAAAAGATGAGATCCAAGTATTGCCTGTAGCCGACTCGAACGCAGCATCACTCACAGACCTAGTCTTCTCTCTGCCTAGGACATTTCTTCAACCAAAGTGGAAGCTCTGTCCTCCTCGTCCTCGCGGCATGCCACCGCCCATTCCGCCGCCGCCAAAGTTGAATCCACCACCACCACCACCGCCGCCATTCATCATGTTGAACAGCATCTCGGCCGGTATGCCTTGGCCGCCCATCCCTCCCATTCCACCCATTCCTCCGCCCATACCGCCGCCAAACATGTCCGAGGGATCCATGAGGTCCTCACCACTGTCGTAGGCCGCGCGTTTCTGCGAGTCTGACAGAGTTTCGTACGCCTCGCCGATGTCCTTGAAGCGCTCCGCTGCAGTCTCATCATCTGGGTTCTGCAATATTCGTCAGCGACTGTAATTTCTACAAGACACAATTCCGGTAGCCTTACCTTGTCAGGATGATTCACCAGCGCCATCTTCCTGTACGCCTTCTTGATCTGGGCATCATCGGCATCCTTCTCGACGCCCAGAATCTTGTAGTAGTCCTTCCTCTTGCTCTTCTTGAGCTCAAGCTCGGCGTTACGGACATCCTTTGCGATATTCGGCTCGGAAGGGTTGGATTCCGCAATGTCCTTTAGTTCGCGGACTGCTTCTTCCCAATTACCGTCTTCACCCATGGCCTTGGCTTTGGTTTTCCGCGCTTTGATGTATGATGGGTCGAGTTTGAGGGCCTGCTCGCAGTCGCTGATAGCGTCTTTGTATTTCTTCAACTTGTTGTAACACAGTGCTCTGTTCTGGAGGAGCTTTGAGTTGGTGCCCTTGTTTGATGGGTCGATTTGCAGCGCTTCCGAGTATTTTTCGATGGCTGCTTCTGTCTTGCCGGATTTAAAGAGGTCGTTACCCTCGGTCTTTGTCCGGTCCAGCTTTTGCACCATGCGAAGGTATTTTACGGCGTCCTTGTAGTCGGGGTCGCAGGACAGCGCTTGTCGGAAATGTTGGATGGCTTTGTCGTTCTCGCCTTGTGCGTACAATGCTCGTCCTCTCAAGACCAGTGCCTCTGGGTCTGCGCTGTTGTTTCTAAGCAGTGACATGGCGAGGTTTTGTGCGTCTCCGAGGGCGTTGACGTTGCCCATCTTCAGGTATGCCTCACCGCGCAGTAACTGCCATTTCCTGGGTTGTATCATACTAGAGCCCAGTCCCTTCGCTGCCTCGTTCAAGGCGTGCAGAGCCATCGAGCCTCCAGTACCGCCTCGTATTTGCTCCTCAGCCTCCTTGAGGTGTCTCTGCATGACCTTGGCCTGCGCCATATCTCTCTCTGACGGCGGGGGCTGTATTCTTGCATATGTATCGATTGCCTGGTCGGGTTGTCCCATGCTGGTGTAAATGCGCGCTAATCTATGGAGGGTCTTCTCGTTGTCCGGTTGCAGCTCATCGGACACTCTGCAATCTTCCAATGCTAGCTCGTACTTTCCAGCTGACATGTAGGCTGCCGCTCTGTTCGATCTGTATGTAGACGCCTTTGGTTCAGCTTCGACGGCTGTCACGTGCCATGTTAGCCTTGTTTGATATGTCGTCCCGCGATCTTCTTACCCTTGGTGTATTCCTGGATAGCCTTTTCCCATTCTCTTGCCTTGAAAAACTTGTTACCAGCGGCCTTGCAGGCCTCCGCATCTACCTCTGGCTTCGGTGGTGGGCTCGATTTGTGTGGCGGCGGGGCTGGTGCCTCATCTTCCTTGTGTGTGCCATTCGTACCGTTTGTCTCTGGGAAAGCACCTGGTGCAGAGCCAGTCGCCGGGCTGCTAGGCTCAGACGAGCGGTTCTGGTCTGACTCCCCGTCCATGGTTTGTAATCGCTGATGCCGAGATCGTCGTCCGTTTGAGAGGGAGGATTGCGACAATTTTTTCAGTTCTTCAGGCGGAAGATTCAGTGGGTGTTCCTCCTCTTCTGATATCTTCTTCTTTGCTCTTGCGCCGTCTGGTCTGCGATAACTCTTCTCGCGTGGTGGGGTACCAGGATGATTGGAGTGATTATAATTTTTGTTGGATCGTTTGGCGGCCGCACTGACGCTGGCGTTGGATTTCTTCTCCGGGGATTGTGAAGACCGGCGGGGTGAAGCGACAGTCTGCGGTGGAGGAGTGTTCGGGACAGGTGACGCTGAAGTGTTGTCGGTGCTCTTTTTTCGGGAAAAGAACTTGGGCAAGACCATTTGAATAATGCCTGCTACGCTGGGTGTGCGGCAGCGGCTCTGTTCTGTTCCACTCAGCACTGCAGGCTTCCCAAGGTTCTTTGGAACGGTACGGGGCCTCCCGAAACTTGACTGCAGAAAGCCGTTGAATGAATGGTTGCTCGATTCTCTTGATGGATGATAGACTCGGCGCTACGGCATTTTGGAGCGTCAATGTATCAGAATGCTGGTTCCGACGTGGTTATATAAGGTCGTCCAGAAATTCCGCAATGAATCAGTTGTGCTCAAGCACCGTGGTGGCTAGCGGAGAATCCCTTCCATTCGGATGCGGATGCAGTGGCCTTCTTTTGCATGCGAGTCGTCAAAGAGTTGTCTGTGCTTGCCGTAATAGTCTGCTCGTCGACATGGGTCATCATACGTTGAACATGGAACTTTGAGAAGCACTCAAGATTACGCTGCTAATGTTTTAAGCATGGAAATCAGGCAGGTGACATGTCATGGTGCAGTATTCCGACATGCGACAATTGTTTGCTGCTCTTAGGGCTAAGAGCGACTCATTTGGTAGTGGCACGTATCTCGTATGTGATCATATGATATCGTATCGTCTCATCTACAGAGTGCTGACCCAAGTATCTAGAGTCTAGACGGTCTTACAAGAACAATCGCTCGACCTCACTCGTCATCCTCGCTCTCAACAAACGTACACCAAGGATGCTCGACAACATCCTGGATGCCAATCCTCCTCTCCACGTCTCGATCCAGCATCTTACGGATGAGATCCAGGCAGTCCTCGCTCATCACGTACGGTACACGCAGGTCGTGGTCCATGATCTCGTCGATGCTGTAGAACGGGTTCTCCTTGTAGACGATGGTATACAACAAGATACCGAGCGCCCAGACGTCTTGCTCTTTACCTCGGTAGGGCAGGCCCCGAAGGACTTCTGGTGCTGCGTAGTCTGTGCAAGTTCAGTCAGCAAAGGATAGACTCTTTTCAGAAGAACAGAGAGATAGTGACTTACCGATCGTGCCCACAAAGACGTCAAAGGGCCCGGACTTGATATACGCCGCGCTGCCGAAATCAATAAGCTTGACACGTCCCTCACCGTCCAGAACAACGTTCTCGTCCTTGATGTCGCGATGCACGACCTTAGCCGTGACATGGAGATGGTGCAGAGCAGCAGCCACCTGTACGAAGATCTGCCGACATTCACGCTCATCCATATTCACACGCAGCTCGATATAGTCGAAGAGGTCGACACCAGGCAGACCATGTGGTAGCATCTCGATGTAGTAATTCGTGTCGTCTTCAAAGAAATCCGCCATTTCGATCACATTAGGGTGCAGCAGTCCGTCACGCCGGAGGTAGTCGAGAACGTGGATCTCGAGCGGCACGGTACCGAGGCGGCGATCACGGGTCCAAGTGTCGACAAGGATGCGGCGCTTGGTCACGTATTTGACCACCATTTTCTGCGCGTTTGGCTTGCGGTAGCGCACTAGTTTGACTTCACCATAGGCACCTTTGCCCATCTCTTCGAGGATGACAAAGTCAGCGATGAGCTTCTTCTTCGTGACGTTGACGCCGGCTGCTGTCGCTGCGGGTGATGGATGCTCGTAGAGTTCGGGGTCTGATGCAGACGCAGGGATCATGGGCGAGTCTGAAGCCTCCTGTAGCTGTTTCTGGACGTCTTCTGGAGGGGTAGGATGACCGAGCTGTTTGTCTTCGACCGAGGGTGTAGGAGGCATTGATGCAATTTGGATGTCCGCTTGACCTGGTTCGGGTTGATGAGGAGGAGTGCCTGGACGTGGCGAGATATAAGACATGACTGGACCAACGCCGTGGTTCACTGCGTGAAGCTGTCGTGAATAGGTTATCCAAAGAGCGAAAGAAACGTCCGAGCGGGGGTCATGTTCATCTCCATCCTCTTCCTCTGCAATAATACCGCCGTTTGTCAAAGTCTGTGATTCACTTTTGACAACGCGCATCTGGACGTCGACCATGATCTCGGATCCATCACGATGCTTCGCCGGCAGACCACTTGGTCTGAGAAAAATTGAAGCAGCATCTGCATGTCCGTCTTTGACCGCCAGAAGCGCCCTCGCTCGCCGGAAACTATGCTCTGGAATGACGATACCATCACGGAGGTCAATCTGGTCTTCGTCTGAGATGAGTGCAAGGAGGTCGTCAAAGAGAGGAATGAGCTCGGTGATGTGAAGACCGTCGGGATGTTCGTGACCGAAAAGAGCGCCAGCAAAGACCGAGTTTGAGCTAGTGACTTTAAGCGATTGTGCTGAGAGAACCATAATGCCTGCAATATGTGGGAAGCTCGAGACTCGGACCGCTGGCTCGTCAGGCATTAGATCAATGGTGACAGGAATGTTGATGTTGTTGGTTGTACGTGCGGTATACCTCCTTACGGAGGATATTTGATCCCAGTCCAACGCTCCAGTATGTGTTCCAGTCTGCTTGGGGAGTTCCGGCAAGAGCTTCTTGACATCCATTCCTCGGCGCACTCTCTCGATACCGAATATTGCTTCCAGCGAACCACTGCCCTTGGTAACGCAACCGACTTCATCCAGGGCCAGAAATGCTTCGTCTTCTGCAATCTCCTCCAAAACCCAGATCAGACCGCCTTGCTTTTCTTTTACCCACAAACTTGCCGAACCCAATGCTCCGTTGCGCTTCTGAATAGGAACTACGTCTCCACAAAGCAGTACGCCACGAGACTTGTTCCCTGTGCTGTTTGCCCTGCTGAGCTTTGGAGCGTCCGAGTCGATACCGTTCTCCGCCGTCCGTGACCGTCTACTTTGATAGGTCTGCCGCGCAGGCGGTTTACTGAGCAAGCGAGCTGTGACGCCACCGCCATTGGTCGCGCTCGGCGATGGGGCTGGGCTTGTCTCAGGACTTCTCTTCGGTGCTCTGCTATCCGAGACCGATCTCTTCCCGTTTGACTCGTCCGATCTCAACTTGTTTTCCAACCACTTGCGTCTTTCTGGCCGTATTACTTCCATTATGCCCAACTTACGAACCTCGGCCCTTGTGACGCCGAATATCAAACAAGCAAGATCGTTTGCAGCGGTGATTGTCCAAGGTGTTTTCGAGTCGGTGGTGAAGATCGCTTGAGCAGCCATGTTTTGTCTAGTTCCGTGGTTGTGTCCGTGTGAACCGTGGTGTGGCGGGATTGTCATGTTGCGCTTGACGTGTTCGTTGGGTGGAGGAGCTTGTTTGGGCGAGATGAGGTCTTCAGCTTGAGTCGACTTTGATCCTGTTGCTATATAAGGTTGAGCGAGCGCTTTTGTAAGTCTGTCTTGCAATGAGTATCCAGCTACATCCGTGAAGGTTCTTTTCAGTTGAGATCGGCGACCGAGTAGTTGAGAAGGACGCTGCTCGACCGACTCATTACTGCGTACTCTGTCAAGGTTCTCGAACGTGATGCCAGCTGATGCTTGGTCAGGAGCGATAGGTGAGTCTGTCTGGGTAAGAGTGTTCTGGTCAAGTTCACCTTGTCCAAGTGGGAGGCTCCCGTCGGTCTTGCTTTCCTCGTCTTTTGGACTCTCGGATATGGGTGCAAAACTGCGGTCAAACAAGTTCTCCGAGCCCGAAGTTGCAGGACCAGTGATGGGCCCTACAAGGCCAGCATTACTGTATGCTTCTGGAGCGAGTAAATTTGCCTTGTGCAACAGTTCCACCATGCCTTGCATTTCGTGGTCGCCAGTGACCCTTGCTTGAGCATCCAATACACCCGGATTATTCACACCCCACGCCATCTTGTCCTTCATAAAATCCATTGACCTCTTGAGTACATTCTGTCGAGTATGCAACGACTCTTCTGACTGTTGGGTGAAGGAGAAAGAGTGAAGTGACTCTTGAGGGAAACGAGCTAGGTCCTCACTAAAGACTAGCACTGGCGAGGGTGGACCAGATGGATTGATCGAGGGTGGTCGAGAAGAGCCGCCAGAGGAGGAAGGAAGGGTGATGTTCATAGAGGATGATCTTGTTGCAGGAGCACGAGGAGGCCCGACTGGGCCAGACTGACGAATCCGGCGCAGACCATTGTCGCGTTCTGATCTGTAGGAGTGTTACCATAATGTTTCTACAATAGTGGATGTGTCGGTATGAAGTGATCACACTTACGCGGTCATGCCCGCATGGTCTATTGTAGCGTCAAATGACATGCGTGTCCTGGGTCCGTCAACCGAAGAGGTCATATATGACAATAAAGAGCTGGTGCTTTGTATCCTCGAAAGGCCTAATCTTGTGGGCTCGGACTCGAAGTCCTGACTCGTCTGTGCACGAAGACTTTGTTGGGAACCTTGACAGGGCGTCAGTTCATAGTTGTAACCATTGATAAGTGCGACTCTACTGACCATAACGACGGACAGTCTTTGGCGAACTCATGCTCAGCTGGCAGCGCGAAGGCTGGAAGGGCAGCTGATGCCCCGACTCACGGGGTTTCGACGATGATTCTCGGTAGCCTGCAGGAGAACTTCAAAGGATGTGTAGGTAGCTGTACATGCGCGTGGGCGCTGAATACTCGTGCGTCAGGAGTTCTAGACGAGAAGATCCCTGTCAGTGCTTCTCGATTATTAGTAAAGTGATCACAAGTAATAATGAGCGACCAGTGAAGGTTCCAGGCAGCAGTCAGTGGTCGAGTCGGAGTCGGTCAGTCAGTCAGTCAGGCAGTCAGTCAGTCGGCGATATCAAAGCAGTCAATATCACGTCGCAAGAGAAAGGCAGAAAGCAGAGCTGGGACAGCCAGTGATCGGGTTCGGCCAATCTCGACGAAGCAAAGGGAGATGGGATAGTTTCCTTTAGTCGGTGCACGCTCTCCCGCGGATGATTCCCCACCATCCACCACTGCACGACTTTCTGGATGGTGGGGAATGTCAAAATGCCAATTAATCAATGGGCCGAATCTGGAACATGATCTGACCCTTGCGGCTGATCCAACTCTGATATTCTACCACACGTGCTAATTTAGCCATGTTGGTTATTATTCTACAAGCCTTATGTTGTACCTGTCAATACCCGAGCATTGCTCAGCCCAGCTTCGTGAGGCAGAACCGAGCAACTAATAATACTTCATCGAGGATTGTCGGCCTTGGGACGGCTGCCACCTCCGCGAAAAGGTCGTTAAGGTAAGATTCCGCCACAGCGGTCGCCCTTGCGCTCTGTGTGTAAACATCGTCTCTGTAGTGTGTCTTGCGGTTGTAATTGAAGTTCCAGCAGGTGGTAGCATAACTTAGCTCAACCACCTGCACCATTGTTGTCGAAAAGATACTTGCGAAATGACTAGAAGGGAGCATTAGCAACAATCAGAAGTCGAGTCTAGATTTTGGATGTCTCACCGTTCGCAGAACGTCCATCTGCTGGGTAGTCCGGAC
>Ga0058702_10000129_pt1 | contig 55046 bp, 39 predicted proteins | sample AgamicOrSfe_FD_83781 | JGI IMG/M metagenome (GOLD analysis project Ga0058702, IMG submission 83781) | Agave microbial communities from Guanajuato, Mexico - Or.Sf.e | ecosystem: Host-associated > Plants > Phyllosphere > Phylloplane/Leaf | place: Guanajuato, Mexico | collected 2012-05-30 | reverse complement strand
TCACAAGACACTCGGCCAGACACTTCACAAGACACTCGGCCAGACACTTCACAAGACACTCGGCCAGACACTTCACAAGACACTCGGCCAGACACTTCACAGGACACTTCAGATGCAACTGCGAGGGGTTCTGCGCCTGGCAGAACCGTCCTCTGGAAGGCTTGCGATCGGATCCGTGTCGAGAAGAAATGCTGGACAAAACCCAACCGCCAGGGTGAATTCAGATTCGACGGGCTAGAAAGCGAGCGCGGAGGCGACTTCAACCCCAGGATGCCGACTTATTACTTCACCTCTAGCATTGCCGGTGCGAAGAGATACGCCAAATGGGCTCGAACTATCCTGAGCCATGCAGGTGTTTGCCTTGTTCGAATCGAACTGCCGAATGAAGCCATTGAGAATGCACGGCCATATCGGCTCCAGTACCCGTCTGACGAGTTCAAGAAAGCAGTTTGGTACGGTCGCAAACTGGAGAGCTACACTGGTATTCTTGATGCAGTCAAGCAAGCACACTTCGTGATCGGCGACACGAGCCGCGGAACCGCACAAGCGATCGCAAGACTTGGTCACTGGTCCGACATTGATGAAGGCAATCTGGTCAAGGTGCTGAAAGACGAGACCAAAGTTCATGACGGCCCAGAAGACAGAGCTGACCTGACGCCTGAGGACATCAAGAAAAAGTACGAAAACGTGAAACAGCACGTTTTCGATGAAGACTTTTGGCTCGGCCTTAGCGATGCGGACAAGCAGATTACCGTTCACAGTGCCGACGATCACACCGTTGTGTTTACCGAAGGAATTGATTGGCGCATTTGGGAGGCATTTCGGCAGGTATGAGCAGTACGGGTAATGCATCAGGGGTCTGTGGAAGAGTTTGACAGCTGGTATTGCTTCAGGGCCGTAGATGTTTTAGTCTATAGTAATAGGTAGGAATGAGTAGCACTAGTAATACATTAGGGGTCTATAGAAGAGTTTGACAGCGGGTATCGCTTTAGGGCCGTAGATGTTTTAGTCTACAGTAATAGGCAGGAATGAGTAGCACCGGTAATGCATCGGGGGTCTATAGAAGAGTTTGACAGCTGGTATTGCTTCAGGGCCGTAGATGTTTTAGTCTACAGTAATAGGCAGGAATGAGTAGCACTAGTAATACATTAGGGGTCTATAGAAGAGTTTGACAGCGGGTATCGCTTTAGGGCCGTAGATGTTTCAGTCTACAGTAATAGGCAGGAATGAGCAGCACCGGTAATGCATCGGGGTTCTATAGAAGAGTTTGACAGCTAGTATCGCTTTAGGGCCGTAGATGTTTTAGTCTATAGTAATGGGCAAGAATGAGTAGCACTAGTAATACATCAGGGGTCTGTAGAAGAGTTTAATAGCAGGTATCGCTTCAGGGCCGTAGATGTTTTAGTCTATAGTAATAGGTAGGAATAAGTAGCACTAGTAATGCATTAGGGGTCTATAGAAGAGTTTTATAGCTAGTATCGCTTTAGGGCCGTAGATGTTTTAGTCTATAGTAATGGGCAAGAATGAGTAGTACTAGTAATGCATCGGGGGTCTGTGGAAGAGTTTGACAGCTGGTATCGCTTCGTGGTCATAGATATCCCAGTCTATACAAACCCCTAAACAACTCCGCAGGATCTCTACCTCCTCTTCGGTCCAGTAGCCCCTCCCTTATCAGCCAGACTAATCACCTCACCAATTCCAGCCTCCTCGGCCTCATCCTCCAGCTTCTGAATCTCCTCCCTGCAGTCCCACCATTTCTGTTCCGCGCGCTCAAACGCCCCCTTGCGGATCTCTTTGACCGACCGCTCGGCATCTTGTCCGTGCTTGTATTTCAGCTCTTCAAGGATAGTCTCCTGCCATTCGTTACTCGAGCGAGCAAAGAAGGCACGCAGAGACTCAAAGGGACGAGGGTGTGGGAACGGGTCTTCCTTCTCCGGCTCTGGGTCTGCTTCGATCTCTTCTTCTGGCTTCTTGTCGATTTTCATTGGCTCGGGCTCGGTCGTACTGGTCGCTGGTGTTGAGACGCTTGTCTGCTCTTCGTCATCGTCGTCTGAGCCTTCGGAGTCGGATCCGTCTTCGTCCGAGCCTTCCTCGTCCGAGTCTTCGTCGTCGCTGCCTTGCCAATCTTCCAGTTCGCGGCGGAAGATCTCTTTCGCGCCATCGAGCTTGCCCAGGTCGATGGCGTGGAGCTCGTCGAAGGTGAATTCGCGGTCGTCTTTCTCAAAAGTGCCGCTGTAGATGAAGAGGACATCCCCTTGTACTGCGAGCTGTGCGTTGAATCGTGGATGGGGCATCTCATAGACGACTGGTTTTTGGATCTTGGTCTCCTCCTCATCATCATCGCTGTTATCGCCCATATCGATTTTGACATCGTTGTCGGCGTCGAGGTTGCCGCTCTTCTCGATCAGTGCGAGGTTGCGGAGAAGTTCTTCTTCGTCAGCCCTGCCGCGTCCTCGTCTGGCCTTTTCTGCACCTGCACCGGCGATGGCTTTCTTTGTCGGCCGCGCTCTTCGCAAAGCAAGCTGGAAGAAGCGGTTCCGGTCGATGTTGTACGCCCATAGTTGGTTGAAGAACTCGCTGTCAATTCCCTCCTCGCTTTCCTCAATATCGTGCACGCCGCCGAATGCAATACCACGTCCCTTGTGATGAACCATGGTAGCTCCGGCTCTCGCAGGTGCGGGCGTATTTGCGGGTCTCTTCCTTCGCTCCCATCGGACGGTCGGCAGTGTGTTGTGTGTTGCATCTGGACCAGGGGCAGCTATTCGCAAGAACCACGTATCTTGATGCACAACAGGTTTCATCACAACCCTGCTCCCCTGCCTTCCTCCCTTCGTCTTCGCTCCCGCCGTTGTCGACGCCTTGATTCTGCTGTAACCACCGTATAGTACGGCGCCGGTCTCATGCGGGAGGAAGCTGAAGCTACTCCTCGCGTCCGGACGTCCAGCCGCGGGAGGCAGCACAGGGGTATGCCAAGTAAACGTGTTACAATCATAAATCCAGACATCGTTCAAGTACTTCGTCTGAGCCGAGGTGTCCTGAAATCCACCGAAGAGGATGATATACCTCTTGAAACCGACCATTCGATGCCCACTCCTAGCACTCGGCGTCTGACCTTTGGTCTCGATCTTCTCCCACTCTCTGCTGCCCGGGTCCAGACGCCAGAAGTCGCTATAATGGTAGAACGTGCCCTGTTTTGGCGAACTGAACTCGCCGCCGAAGAGATATAAGTCACCCGTGTTGGGCTGGGCACACATGGCATGTCCACTCCTCGGTAATGGCGAGTTCGGCGATGTCACACGCCGCCACTCGTCATCTCTGACGCGGTACACGAACAGCTCGTTGTAAAATGTAGCCAGCGCGCCGTTGAAGTGCTCACCGCCGAATAAGAAGACTTCTCGCGCATCCGTGGGGTGTGCAATCAGTGTGCCCGCTGACCGTGGCGGAGGTGGCGGGCATTTGGACTCGGTCACAGCCAGGAATTGCTCTTGTTGTTTGGCATATTGGGCGAGGATCGCGTCGAGATCGGCATCTTCGTCACCATCACTGTCGGCGGATTTGGATGGTTTCGTTATGGCCTTTTTCTCTTTCTGTGCGGTTTTCTTGGTCACTTTTGCGGCCACGCGCTCTTTTTTCGCCGCTGCTTTGGCTTTCTTGTCTTTGGCCATTTCGATTTACCAGCAGCGCTTGTGGACGTATGATGAATAGGAAGTGGTTTCCAATATTATACTGCCATGTCAAATCATGAGTCCATTGAATCGCGAAAGTGGTGTAATTGAAATGATGTGAGGTTCATGAAGCTTCAGGCCGACTGTGCAATATTGCCAAACACATTTCAGGACCACCCACAATCTACTAGGCGCTATTTACCCCTATCAACGGAGGTTATAAATGAATTCGAGGGCGATCTACGGTTGGTTTCGATGGCCCGTTGATCAGTATATGTGCGCAAGTGGTATTCGACTGCGTTGTTCATTGCATATGCACTATTCACGTTCAAAGTATTGACCCGAGAAAGACATCTCTGCCACCCTTGTCTGCCACCCGTATGAGTCTCCCCTCATCGACCTCTTTTCGTGCAATATACCGTATGTCACTCTCAGCGTGAGCCATACTGGCGTGCACGCCATAATTCCATCTTTTTCGCAGTTCTGAATTCCTTCAGTTCAACCGTTTTCCCCGACCCTATTCTTCAGCGATCGTTCTTTGCATTTGCAGACTCTCCAATCTGCGGAGTCGTAATCATCGAACCTTCGTCACCTCTCTCGGTAGTGGTAGTGGAGTACCTACCTTAGGAACAAGAAGAAGGTAGCGGCCCTGCTGCTTGCGTGTCGAAAGTGAAGGTGGCAGCAGCGCGACTAAGGTGAGCAGCTGCCTTGCGCAATATTGCCGATTTTATTTTACAACGTCGTGTTATGTTCGACAGGGATATTCACGTTGGAACGAGCCCTTGAAACAAGTCATCGCGTTCTGCCACGAGAGTCGTGAGTTGAGCTTTGGCATCTTTGACCGCTGCCTGGGCGTCTGCTGGAGTGCTTGGAAGACCTTCAAATACCAACAATTTCTTGTTCAGCCCAGCAACCTCTGAGCGGAGCCTTTCGGTGTCAGCTCGTTTTGTTCCAAAAGCATTGATATCTGGTTGAGGCACAACGAGTTGAGATGCTACAAGACGATCGTTGTACTCGTTGAGTTTGGACTTCAAGTGTTTGGTGCCACGAGTCCATTCTGCAATCTTGTCCTGTAGATCCGGCGGCACGACGAAGGATGGTCCAGTGACTTCTTTCAGAAGCTGTTGAATGTTTCCACGCTCGAGAGCGATCGTCTTTCGAAGGGCTTCTGTACGCGCTAGCTGCTGTGACAATGCGAAGTGTCTGTTCGTCACGTTCATCAAACCAGCCGCTATTACCATCGGCTGTGTCGTAGCGGTATCCAAAAGAACAGCAGTGTTTGCAAGTGAACCTACAGCAGCAGCTGCGTCGGAGCTCATACTCCTCTCGATCGCTTCATAGATCTCGCCATGGTGACCGTCAGCCTGGCGTTCTCTGGCTTCATCAAGAGCAGCCTGCTCAAGACCGTCGATCAGTTCTCGCTGCTCATCTGCGCGCTCGTTGACAGCGACGAGACTCATCAGAGCTTGAAGAGTGTCGTCGTTACGCTCGAATGTGGGTGCGCGTCGGGGCGCATACTGTTGCCGTAGCCATTCGTCCACATACAACCAATCTTTAGCTTGAGCTTCTTGCTGACGGGCTTTAGAAGGCGAGAAGAGGCCGGCTGCCATCCATTGCGCATTGTCGTCCATTGTGATCGACTGTTGCAGCCAAGTGGCTGTGTGGTTCAACGATGCCTTCCCTGCATAGTTCGTAAAGCAAGTACATATAAGTCAGCGTACGCGTCAACGCGTTCCAAGGAAAAGATGTGCATGACTCGTGCAATATTCACCTTCGACGTCATTCGTGATAGATGTCCGGTCTGCACAAACTAATATCTAATTGAGCACGTGAGGAGACACAATTGATTGAGTTGAATCACGGAGGCGATGGAGTTGAAGGGCTGATAGATTATCGTCGATATACACGTCATGTCTGCCAACAAGGCTGCTCTCAAGGCAGCAAAGACCGCTCTGGACAACGAGAGTTGGGACGAAGCAGTCATACAAGCCCAGATCGTTCTTGCATCAGATTCGCAAAATTATTTCGCTAAGCTCTTTCTCGGTCGAGCACTTGAGAAGCAAAACAAAGTCGACGACGCTGCGAAAGCATACACATCCGCCACCAAGATCAAACCTGACGACGCTCAGGGCTGGTTAGGTCTTTGCAGTCTTTACGAGAGTCAAGGATCTGGTAAAATCGACGAATATGGTGAAGTGGCTGTCCAGCTTGCCCTTTTATTCGCAAAAGCTGAAGATCTTCACCGAGCTCAAACAACCATTGAGAAGCTTGTCTCTTTTGCCAAAGCCAATGGCACCACTGCACAATTCAAGCGCGCTCTGCAGGTGCAATTACCCAGCAGTCCGATCTACGAATACCTGGAAGGACGTGTGCTGTCACCCTCACACACTTACATGAGGCTCGCCGAACTCACCGAAACCGAGGAGAAGCAACGCATCAACAAGGAGATTGGCGAACGCAGGACTCGTCTTGGTGCCAGGATTGGCCAAGTCACGACTGATGTCAAGAACGAGGTCTATTCCAAAAGTGATCTGGAAGGTCTGTACAGAGGCGTAATTGACTGGTCACAAGATGATGACCTCCGCCGAGACTTTGAGGAAAAGCTCTTACAGCGTGCTTACGATACTTTGACTGTCATGCCGAGAGAGTACAAAGGCGAAAAGAGGCAACAAGTTGTCGAGATCGCCAGAGGCATGGTCATCATCAAGCATCCTTCCCGTCTAGCCTGGGACATTCAACTAGAGTGGCAGGACATCAGCAGTATTCAGGACTTGGATGTCAACATCCTCTATGAGTACATCGAGTTCTTCTCCGATTCTGGTCTCAGCAAAGTTCTGCGTGCATTTCTGAAGAGCGAAATTTCTCCCTTTCCTCAGCCTGAGAAGGCCAAGCCGGCTGATGGTGAAGAGGAAGAAGATGAGGAGACGCTGAGCCCTGAAGATCGCCTGATATTGATGGGTGAGGGTCTCGGTGACGGCAAGGGTTCAGCGCTCGGTCACAGACTTGTCGGAGAATACTACCTGCATCTTGAAGAGTTTGAGAGCGCAATCGAAACAGCAAGGAACGGTCTTCGTTTGTTGATGTCGGAATCACAGAGAGCCGGTCTTGAGCTTCAGGAGAACAAGGATGCCCTGACCGCCATTCTGGCAACCTCACTCGTCCACCATCAATCCCCGAGAAACCACCCCGAAGCAAGAACTCTGTTCGATGACATATTGCAACGCAAGCCAAAATCCACCTCAGCTCTGATTGGCTTGGGTCTTATTCTGGAAGAGCAAGAGGAGTACACACGGGCCGAGAAGCTACTTTCACAGGCTTTGGAGCAGGATCCTGGCAATGTACGCATTGGCGCAGAAGCTGCCTGGTGTAATGCACTGTCCGGGAACTACTCGGACGCTCTTGCCACGTTGGAGAAATACCTACCAGACATGAAGTCAGACAGTCCGAAATCTCGTGATCTCCGCGCGCAAACCCTCTACCGTATCGGTATATGCATGTGGCAGCTCGATGATTCGAAAGCTGCTCGAAAAGACCGCAACGGTGCATATGCTCGCTTCTTGTCAGCTATCAAAACCAATGTCAACTTTGCTCCAGCATATACCAGTCTTGGTTTTTATTATTCCGACTACTCGAAAGACAAGAAGCGAGCCAGACAATGTTTCCAAAAGGCATTCGAGCTCTCTTCGTCGGAAGTCGAAGCAGCAGAGCGATTGGCGAGATCTTTTGCTGACCAAGGTGAGTGGGATATTGTCGAGCTTGTCGCTCAGCGAGTGGTCGATTCAGGAAAAGTGCGCCCTCCTCCCGGCTCTAAGAAAAAGGGGATCAGTTGGCCATTCTCCGCACTCGGTGTTGTACAGATGAACAAGCAAGAATATTTCAAGGCAGTCACTTCCTTCCTTTCGGCTTTGCGTATCAGCCCCGATGACTACTACTCTTACGTTGGCCTTGGTGAGAGTTATCACAACTCTGGTCGTTACAATTCCGCAAGTCGAACCTTCCATTACGCCGAAGAGCCTCATGATGGGATGAAGATGAAAATCTCTGGCGACAAATGGTTCACCGAATACATGCTGGCTAACGTCCATCGTGAGCTTGGTGACCATGATGATGCCATCTTGGGTCTTAAGCAGGTCCTCGAAGGCAGGCCCGAAGAGTTTGGTGTCCTGACCGCTTTGCTGCAGACGTACGTTGAGCGGGCTTGGAGATGTATAGAGACATCTTTCTTCGGAAGAGCTGCTGAGAGTGCTCGTCTTGCATTGGAACTTGCTGCAAAGATTGCAGAGCTTCGACCGGCAGCTTTCAACCTCTGGAAGGGTGTGGGTGATGCATGCTCGGTATTTTACTGGACACAGGAACATGCTTCGGAGTTTTCGACTCAGTCAACGAAGCAATTGCTTTCTGTCAATGCCGATGAGGTTGCTTACGACCTGCTACAGGACATCGATGGCCTCGGTGCAAAAGAGTTCTCGCAATCTAATGGAGTTAATGGTGATTCAGCAGCAGAGCACCATGATCACGATTTCTTGAAGCTTTCTATCCTCGCTTACAAGCGCGCCGTTCACTGTTGCGCCAACGACCTCCATGCACAAGCAGTCGCTTGGTACAATCTCGGTTGGGCCGAGTTTAGGGCGTCGCATGCTGGCGGTCCGAAAGAGGGAAAGAAGTACGCAAAAGCTTCGGTAAGATGTTTCAAGCGTGCCATCGAGCTCGAAGCCGGTAATTCGGAATTTTGGAACGCCCTTGGTGTTGTCACTACCCGGCTGAACCCCAAGGTTGCCCAGCATGCTTTCGTACGTTCGCTACATCTCAACGAGCGCAGCGTAAGGACTTGGACCAACCTTGGTGCTCTCTACTTGATCAATGCAGACTACGAACTCGCTCATCAAGCCTTTGGCCGAGCTCAGTCTACGGATCCGGATTATGGCCACGCATGGTTGGGTGAAGGGCTGATTGCTCTGCTCACGGGTGACTCGCAAGAAGCGCTCTCGCACTTTACCCACGCGTTTGAGATTTCCAACTCTTCGTCTTTAATCACCAAGCGTCAGTACGGCATCTCCGTATTCGACAATCTACTCTCTTCATCAAGCTCAAATAACGACATCACATCATTGATCCAGCCACTCTCTGCATTACGACAGCTACACGCACAGGCTCCCGACGAAACAAGCTATTCACACCTAACAGCTCTCTTCAGCGAGCGCATATCCGACTTTACCTCCTCCGTTACGGCCCTGACTTCAATTTGCTCCACCCTTGAGTCACAATACGAAACGACTGAATCCGTAACCCTCCTCGGCCTCTTCGCCCACAGCAAGTCCGACCTCGCACGCTCCCTCCTCGCCGCACACAACTACACAACCGCCGCTGAGGAAGCATCGACGGCCCTCGACCTCTCATCTGACACCGACCCCAGCGCCTCCGGCCTATCACCTCAATCACGGACAAAGATCCGACTATCCGCACACCTAACAAGCGGCCTAGCACATTTTTTCCTTCACGATACTGACAGCGCAATAACATCCTTCCGATCCGCGCTCGAGGAATCAGACTCGGACCCCGACGTGGTCTGCCTCCTAGCACAAGTGCTCTGGGCCAAAGGCGGCGCCGAAGAACGCGGCGTCGCAAAAGACCAGCTCTTCAGCGCAGTAGAGGCTCACCCGTCTCACGTGGGCAGCGTAGTCCTGCTCGGCGCGATCGCAGCGCTCGAGAACGACGCCGACGTCATCGACGCCGTGACCGATGACCTCCTGAACCTGCGCGCCAGCGACGCTGTGACTGTCGAGGAAAGGAGCAGGATCGAGACCGTGCTCGCGGCCATTGCGACGCTGTCTACTGGCGACGATGCCGGCTTGGCCGAGACGCAGGCCGCGATCTGTATCTCGCCCGACCAGCCGCATGGATGGGCGGAGCTGGCGGACCGTACTGATTCGGCGCATGCGGCGCAGATGGCATTGCTGACGGCGCAGCGCGGTGTGCCGCCCTATGGCAGTATGGAGGCGGATGGCTTGGCCAGGGCGTTTGCGGGCACGGGTACGGTGGGCGATGCGCAGAGAGCTGTTATGCTTGCGCCATGGAAGAGGGACGGGTGGGAGGCTTTTGCTGAGGCTTTGGCTTAGGCTATGTGGACGTCGTACTATGTGGACGTCGTACGAACGAGAACGTTGATCTGTTTCCAAGATGGTGGTGGAGTACAGTGCAAAATTCGATGGACTGTGCATCACATCGAGCACAGGGATCCCCTGTCATAGTCCGAAAGTTAGGAAAGGAAACGGTGCATCAGCACGCGTCATATGTTAAAATCTGATAACACTGTACAACATGCATTACTGCAACCACCCCTAAATGAAGCACCATCACGCTCTCAAGACATCCTACTTCTTGCGCGTGAGGATCTTTGTGATGGCGTGTCTGATCACGATACCGGCTTTCTCGACTTCCTTCTTGGTCAGACCAGTCGTTAGACAGACTTTCAGCGCCGGTGACGGCTGCCATCCTTGATCTCGTGGGGCGGCGCCGAGGGGTAGAGGCATGCTCTTCAGGCGTGTTACGAGGACGCCGTTTGCGAGGCACTGGGAGTGTCAGTAAATTGTATTTGAAGCAGTGTAGGGAAAGGACCTACCTCGTCCACGACATCCTGCATCAACCACTCCTCCTCCTCGATCGTGAGGTGTCGCGATTCGACAACCTCTTCCTTGAGCACTAAAAGCATGATGGGGTTATCCACTGAGCTGGAACAGAAGACCCAATCGCTCCGAGGGTCGATTTGCGTCCACATGGCCTTGATGTTCTCTCGTAACGACGTGAGGACCTCTGGCTGCTCTTGCAGGATCCTGACTGTCTCGCTCGCGGTCGTCGCTAGCATGGCGGGCAAGGCTGCAGAGAAGGTATACGACGCCGCAGACAGACGCTGGTGCTCCACGACCTCTGTCGTTCCCGCGCAGAAACCACCACCTCCGCAGAGCGCACCGGCCAGGGAACCGATGATCATGTCGACTTGCGTGGGATCCACGTTCTGCTGCTCTGTGACACCACGCCCGGTCGCGCCGAGGACACCGTACGACCAAGTCTCGTCCAGGATGATGCGGAATTTGTACTTGTACTTCATCTCGACCACTTTTGCCAGGTTGACGGTGTCGCCGATGTTCTCGAACAGACCCTCTGTGACGATGAAGCGGCGCGTGAGGGGCTTACCGGTGCGCTCTTGCTCCTTGACGAGGGTGCTCAGCACGCGCTCGAGATCTTCCATGTCGTTGTGCTCGTACCAGCGGATGGTGCTGCGGCTGATCTGGATGCCCTTGCGCACCGCGTAGTTGATGGCCTTGTCTGCCACGATGATGTCGCCGCGCTTAGCAAAGGCGGGGATGACGGAGGATATGGTGCTGAAGGACTGCGCATATACGATGGCAGCCTCGGCGCCGATGTGAGCGGCTACATCAGCCTCCAATTGACCATGGACATCTTGAGTACCGTAAAAACCTGGTGGTCCGCAGGGTCCAACACCGTATGTTCGTAACGTCTTGACAGCGCGCTCTTTCAGGGTCTCGTTGTTGATGAAATTGTAGTGGTTGTATGTTGCGAGGTTCACGACGGTCCTGCCATTGGCCAGCTTACATTTCGGTCCAGATGGTCCGACAATCACGGGGCGTTTCTCGTTCTCTGCCTCTTCGAAAGGTGTCGGTGCGATCGCAAGCGGCTCTGGTGTCCAATCGTCGACAAGTTCGTCGATCTCCTCGTCCGTCAATGGTATTTGTGTCTTCTTCTTGGTCGAGTAGGCGGGCGAGAGTAGGTAGTATACGGCGAAAAGAAAGAGGAAGAGCTCCACGGCAGACCTCACGGGGTCATTTTGGTAGCTGGAACGGATGTAGCGTATGATGATGGAGGAGCCTGGGATCTTTTGGAACTGATCCATTGCCTCGCTCACATAGTGTGACGTCTCTGTGTTGGAAGTGGTGTTCATGCTGAGATGGCTGAGCGCATACTGCGGTCCACAGGTGATTCGCTCAGGATTTGGTATCGATATGGTCGCATTCGTGGTCTGCAGTTGTCGTCTGATGCCGTCAGGGAGTTCAAGTTGCGCTTCGGCTAGATCCGCTGGGAAATTTAAGGCTGCATGAACTGAGACTAGCGCGAGTCAAGATGACAGGCACACATGGCTTCCAGGCTTACATTATGCTCTTTCACGAAATCGTGAACCTGCGCGACATATGCTATCCGGGAGAACTGAAAAGCATCTCGCTTGAAGGATATTGTCCTTCTCGAATAAGGTATGGCAGTATAACATTATGCCATGTTAGACAAATGCTGTCACATGATCAGGCTACCACTTATGGGCTTGGCATCTTCCAATTTCGGCAGCCGTGTTACCCCACTCAGACGCGTTTGTCCGCGTCACGTTCATCAAGATACGGTCAGAACAGGTCAAAGACGTATGACAAGCGAACGTCGTGTATATCTTCGCAAAGAGAGTGATTGTCATAATATCTGTGACCATAGCGTGGGAGATGGATGCGAAATCATGAATAGGGGGTGAGTAATGCTTGGCAATGACAATTTGAATCAATCAAACGCGAAAACGCGAATCTGACACGACCGCGTAAATAGCGTACCGTAAAATCAATTGATGAACTACAAGTGCTTATTCGCCCCGCTTGAGATCTCCTGAATCAAACACGCCAGTGATAACCTCGCTAGAGAGCAGTTCCGGCGCCTCGCCCAATTGCAAATTGCCAACAGACCATAAAAAAGGGATATGCTCGAGGTCAAATCAGCCGAGCATGTCGTGTGCACAAAAACGCCTTCCGTCCAAGTTTGCTGTAGAGCATCGTAATGTGTCGTGTCCTCGTTGTCGATATGATGATGATGTAGAATGATTCTGTCGCTCAGGAGAGCAATTCACCACCGAGCTCCATTGCCAGTCCATTACTAGAGCGACGAGTGCTGCGGGTCATACTGGGACTGGTAGCGGTAGGTGGCGCCAAAGCGTCAAAATTGAGTCTTCGTCGAGCTGAGCTGGCGACGAGCGGGGTCTTGACATGGATAGGCGTCCTGGTCTGCCATTGAACTTGAGCTGGACTTGGCGTGACGTTGCAGAAATCGGCAAAGTTGAAGTTGTTGGATGGTGTGTTTGGTGCCAGACCAAAGAGACCAGTACCTCCGGGTGTGTTCATCAGTGCCGAAGGCAGAGGGGTGTTTCTCGAGGGAGGAGTTGTAGGAAATGGAACATCTCTTGTGACAGTCTTGTTGGCAGGTGTTGGCGTGGTTGCCAAGAACATGAGCAAGTCTGCGCCTTCTTCTCCGGTCCTTGGTGTGCGTGACCACGAGATGTTTGCTTCGTTGTTGATCATTCGTCGTTGTGGGGGAGGAGTGCGAGGGAGGGGGGGTGATGACTGTGTAATAGATGTGTGGGTGTTGTGGTGGACGTTGAAGGAGGAGACGGGCAGGTCAGCGTCGTCGTCTTCGGACAACTCTGGCGAACCTGTCTCCTCAGGAATAGTAGATCCTTCAGAGATGAATGAGAGTTTGGAGACATGACCGGGGCCAGGGATAGCAAATTGGGCGTGTCTGGTGTTGAGGAAAGGAGATGATTGTGGGAGTTGATGGGTTTTCTTCCAAGATCTGACCGTCGCACCGTTTCGTGATTTGCGAGCAGAGCCAGAGGCAGAAGCAGCATATGGCAGTTTATCCCCAACTCTTTGACGCTTGACACTATTCCCGCTACCTGATCGATCAAAGTCATCGGAGAACATGGGGATTGTGAGAGGGGACGAATTGAGGCCGCGAACGGAGCTGAAGTCGCCAGAGATGCTCGACGATGAGTCGGAGATGGTGTCGATGCTCGATGCTGGTCGTTTACGTCCAAGTTCCTGACTGATGCGAGGTTGAAGGACCTCGAGAGGTTCGCCTTGCCAACCGTGCTTGACTTTGACGTTTGCAAGCGCCAGGCTGCTCTGAAGCGCTCTGGTCATCTAGAGAAGGTATTGTCAGTATCGTCAGTGATTTGAGAGTCTCAGAGACTATTGCAGCAATGATATGATATACCTTGCTGACTTGGGCTCGCCTGAGAACCTTGCTGGCGACCTCGGCGGGTTGAGCCATGTCGGAAGTCATGATGTATGATGATGTGTGGAGGTAATCCGAGCCTGCGAATTATCTCTGTATGATTGGAAAGAGGTATATCCAGATAATCGAGATTGGATACTATCGTCAAGAGCGCATGTGCTGCAAAGACAAATGCGCAGCCAGACAATGCAAAATCGAGATAAGGAATGCAAGGGGGAAAGGTCAAGGTACGGGGAGAGAGGTGTGGCTTCGGGGTGCCAAACTTGCTTGCGCCGGGCTTTGGCAAAGTGGAAGTGGAAGATCGATGGAGACTGACCGCGGTGCACGTTTGCGGGTAAAGGTTGCTAGGTGCCTGCAGAAGCGTTGTCGCTCGAACGACGATAGTTGGTGCACAGACTTGAGGAATTCAAGGCCGAAGGCCCGCAAACCGGTGGTCTTTCTTGACGACCTATCGATTAGGGGTGAAAAGAAGGCATGCAAAGCAAACGCAGAAGCGTTATTTGGTCTGGTTTGGTTCCTGCCTGGTTGGCGTTTGGCTGAGGCTTGTCAAAAGCTGGTTGCCGCTTATAGCTCGTTGGTAGCAGAGCATTGCGGCGCCTCGTTTCTCGTTTCGTCTTGATCATGTCTCGTCTGAAGTCCTTACATTCGCTGGTTCATGACGGGACTTTTGGTTAATCTTGTAGCGCCATGTTGGAAGATCGAGATCGCGCAATGATATCCACCACCACCTTCCGAATGTCTTGTTCTGCTTGATGCGACGGACTGAATTTATCCTACTTATCTACATGTACCAAGATCAATGATGAATATCTAACATGATCTGTCATGATCACAATCGTGTTTTTCGTACATTGTCAATTGGTTGTCCTCCATAGACTAAAGGGTATATTTATTATCAGAAAGGTCCGCCCGCGTTTTGTCATAATGGAATGGACCTCTCGTTTTAGTAGCACTTGTTACGATACGAAATTGAACATAAGCACGTTGTAGTATTAACGTGACCGGACGAGCCTATATGATGCGTCCTACTGATATGTAGACGAGGTCAATAATGTGTTCTTCTGTACTTGTAAGCAACCTCATTCAGCTTTTCGATACTCAAAAGGCACATGGCAGTACAGAAGAAAGTGCGGGGGCGGGTGGCTCCAATAGATCAGGAACACCGAACACTCGATCATATCCACATCACTCGCATCGTTGCCGGGCATGACGAAAGTGAAGACTCCGCTGTCCTTGAGGGCCGACTCTCAGCATATCGAAGCCGTAGCCCTGGCCCGCGCGGCTTTCAACCAACTTTAACAATGGAACTTCTGCATAAAACTGCACGAACCTTGAAGGACAGTAGGAGATACTGCTAGTGTGGTACTGTACTCGTATCAATGTACTGGATTTGTACTGGTACATCAGCCTCGACAAGCACTCAACCATATCTACTGCAAAGCAGCTATCTTCTGTCTATCTGCTCTTCGATTCAATTTGACAGTGCTTAGGAACATTTTTCCAACGCTCGTTTTTGTTATCGGCTTCGTTTTGACACACGAGACTTTCAAGAAAACAAGGTTCCTTCCAGCTTCCAGGCGCGCGCGGCGCTCTTCCCAATCCTGGTTTTGCGGGCACCCACCATAAAGCTTATTTGGCTTATCGATTACTAGTAGCCGCAGTCGTCATTCTGGTCTCGGACGGCATACCTTACAAACTGCAGAGAACCGACTTTGTGAGAAACGCTGAAGAAACATCCTATCGATATTCTGTACCTCTCACCACTCCGTCCCATTATACTTCTTGTTACTGCCAAAGAAGGACAACTCAATCCGGGCCGAACCGGGACACACCTCAGTGCTCAACTCTGCGCTCCATCTCCTCGTAGATCCATCCTCCGCGGTCACTCTGCGACACCCGCCAATTCCGCGACTACTGCGACTTACTCAGATCCACTCACCCCACTCGCCATACATCGTACTCTGTGCCTTGCTCCAACCTCGTTAATTTATCTTCCTATTCTTGGCTTTGATACGATTGCTGCTGCTGACTGGACTGACCACTATCCTCTGGCTTTCAATTCTTGGAGAGCATTCTTTACTAATCCACAGATCGCAGATCGCATTTCGCATTTCGCATCAGCATGCCTTCTTTCTTCAGCGATCTCCGCCGGAGGTCCCGCGCCAACTTCAAATCAGACAAGCACGATACCGCTACTACTCCTACCGATTCTGGCTCGAGTAATGGTTCGCACCAAGACAACCGGCAGGAAGAGAACAACCACGACTTGTCCAACATTGCGCGAGAGAAGTCCTCCTCAACATTGAACTCCGCTGCGAACTCCCCATTCGGTAGATCCGCTGATCAGACCGCCTTACGCTTCTCAAGATCACAGTCGAGTTCTAACTTGACCCCCAATGGCGCCCAAACACCACCCTTCGCCAACACCCCGCCGCTAGAGAGGACCTCACCATGGGGTTCCGACAAGAGACCGGGTCCGCCTAGCCAGGCCAATCGCTACAGCATTGCGAGTTCCTTGAATGGCTCACCGAGAATTGGAGCAACATACACATCACCACTCGCACCGCGCGTGACCTCCGTGTCTGATGGCTCATGGGTCCACCAAAAGATACTCCTTATCAACGGTACATTGGGCGACTCACAGCAGCCCATGGATGGTACCCTCACCATAACCCATCACCAAGACACTTTCCCGCCTACATCGTGGCCAGTCAGCGACTCTCACTTTAAAGCCCTTGTCCATCTCCAACCAGGACCGAACAGATTACGCCTCGACTATAGTCCTCCGAGACGACCTTCTCAAGGCCCTTCCAACCACTCGTCTACTCTTTATATCAATTACCTCCCACTCGTCTCTACGCCTCCTCTGCACCTCGCAATCTTGGTAGCCAAAGACTCACCCATGACCTTCGACGCAATGCCAGACAGAGCACGTACAGAAGGCAACAACATCGAAACTGCAATCAGAAAGTACAAAATGGCTGCATATCTTTGGCAAGCATTTACAGGAGAGCAAATGAACAGAAATGGTTTCGGTCGACGTTGTTATAGATACGAGGAGGAATGGCAACTCGGTACACTATCGAGTCGCGACTTTCAGTACGGACAGATGAGAAACGAGGCAAAGATCCATGTTATTCATATGGACAAGACCGTCGCCGAGATTCAAGATCTGAACATCGCTCAACAGTACGAGCCTGCCAAGGACAAGGGAGCACTCTTTGGTATCGCTTTGGATACATGCAAAAACTACTTCAATCACAAGTCTGGACAAAAACAGTACGTGTCTTGTTTGTTCTTGGACGCTCATTGGGACAAGAGGGTAGGAGTCATCCGGGGTCACGCCGCAGTTGGTGGAGGTGCTGACGGTCTGCAAATCGCCATTTGCGGTTCTCATGCTCTTCAGTCCTACCCTGCCCACATCGAGGAGGTCGTTCCCGCCTTCACCGATTGTACTAGGACCGACACCGACTACGTCGCAAACGATTTGAACGAGAGTGGCAGTAACTGGGAGGCCGCCAACATTGGAATCGGCGCACACATGCACGAGACTGGTCACTTGTTTGGATGTCCTCACCAAGAGTCTGGTGTTATGTTGCGCGATTACGTCACTCTCAACCGCACTTTTACCACTCGCGAACCCTACTCGACCAGGACAAAATCTCAAGGACTGAGGCTGTGCCAGATCTCTGATGAATGTAATTGGCACAGACTCGACGTTCTTCGCTTCCGTACTCACCCGTGCTTTCAGTTACCTTCAGACACCGTACCAAGCGGCGAAGAAGGAATCAACGTCTGGGCCGTGGATAACGGCGTCGCACTGATCACCGCTGCTACGGGTATCGGCTGGATCGAAATATACCCAGAAGGAGATGACACTTGTCACCATTGGATAGAATACATCGATCAGATAGGAGCTCCCAGTGGCGCGCCTCGTCAAATATCCGTGACGGAAGAGGAGCTTCGTCAAAAGATTGGACCATCTGCCAAGGGGAAGAAGATCTCAATCAAGGTCTTTTCGTGTGGCGGTAGCGATCATGAGGTCCCAGACTTTGCACAACTTGTTGGAAAAACTTCGCGACTGAAATTACAAGATGGTCGTTTTGGGTACCGAGGTTCGAAATTGGGTTTCTCTCAGATGGACGGGTCGCAGCCGCAGGACCTAGTTCTCGATTCTGCTTGTATTCAGACAAAGTTGCTGGTCAACGTCAAGGTCTACCATGGGAGCTCGATCGATGGTCTAGAATTCTACTACGAAGATGGTACAAGCCAATTATGGGGCAAGCGAGGCGGTAAACCAGGCGGAGACGACTTTGTCTTGGACACCCGACGCGGTGAGGCGATTCTTGGATACTATCTAAGAGCAGGCGCTTGGATCGATGGTATTCAGATCATCACCAACATGGGACGCAGGAGCGAACTTTTTGGAAACCCAACTGGCGGTAGCGGGTAAGACAGACACATCATTACAACATGCATGAGAAAATACTGACAATCCCTAGACACACTCTGATTCCACCTCGCGGATATCAGACCGTCGGTATCTACGGCAGCCATGGCCCTTGGGTTGACGGCTTCGGTCTGATCATCGCCCGTTGAGCACTTCATCGATATAACAGCTTCAGCACATAATGTCGACACCGGGTGCGACGATTCGCACCAGCACTAGAAAACTTATGAACATAATTCAGGGTAAGCATCAGGCATACGATAATACCAGCATTGAGCGGGCGTTGGACAAGGCGGGCTTAAGGGCACGAGCAACAGGGTACAAGTGGACAGAAGAATCTGTCGGATCTATTGGATTACGAGGATGCTGCTTTCTGAATTACGGAGCTCCCTCTCTCCTGGATGGCTTTTGATCGAATTGCTATTTCAGAAGCTTACTGGGCCTCGTAAGCGCGCGTGCTGAAAGAGCATTGCGGTAAAGACATATACCTGATAATAAAGCGGCGTCTTGAGACGTGTTATAGCAGCTCGCAGCTACGATCGTTGCGTCGTGCTGATGTATTGTGATGACCCCGAAGCATTATCTTGAAGATCAAATGTACCTTCTGATAGGCGTCCAGAGGCCATCCCACCAACTTTTCTGGCCTTTTTCAGCAAGTTGCTTCGCTCATGAGAGACGAATCGGGTGAGCGATCTTCGCGTCACGAGAACATGTTACTTCATCCTCCCTCGCCATCAACAGGCGCACCAACCCGTCTCCTCAATTCCTTAATCTTCTCCTTCCTCCATGCCTTGTCCCACGCCTCCACCTTGCCACCAAGCACTTCGACCGTCCGTCCCTCAAGCAGAACAACACCCCTGGTAACAACAACATCCTTGAGCAAAACCTTCGCCCCGATTCCAAGCGACCCCAACGCCTCAACCCGCTGCAGTTCAAACCCGTAGATCTGCGCCCCGTTGATGTCCTGCATCAGCAACTTCAATGGTCCGCGCGCCCTGCTATCGCCTACCGCGCTGTTATCGGCGGTGTCGGTGTCGGCGCCGTCCACGGCGTCAGGTGCCAGCCGGATGATCTCGCGGCCCTTGGTCATTTCGCCGCGCTCGGCGGCTTCGAGGAGTGAGATCTGTGACCATGTGCTGTGTCCTATGTCGTGCATGTCGATGACTTGCACGGGAATCGTGCCGTGGAGGGTGCTGGTTTTTGTTGTCGGGTCGGTGACGGTTGCGGGGAGGGGGTTTGTTGTCGATGGTGTGAGTGAGGTGCGGATGTCGCTTTGTAGCAGGCGGAAGAGGGCTGTCTTTTTGAGGGCGGGGAGCGGTGTTGTGCTTCGGATTGTAGGCGTGAAGGTTGATAGCCAGGTCTGTGTTGGGGGCAGGTGGAGCGTAGTCAGGTAGCTTTTGATCTCGGCGGCGGTCATGATGCGGGTTGTCGGAGGGCGAGTGCCCTGACAGTGTGTTCAGTGCATTGATTCCACAGTAGATCAAAAATTGAGAACGCGGTATCACGCGTAAAGTGCACGAGTTGGAGAAATGAGGTTTCCCCAATTTCATTCCGCGAGTCATGAGTGGTCATGACATTGGAGATACTTTCGTTCTGATACGATCAGATCAACACTCGACCTTCAAGGTATTCTCAAGTGTAACACAACACTTCTCACAATGTCGACAATCGCATCACCCCGTCCGTCAATAACGCTGTCCTCACGGCGAACGTCCACATCCACAGAAACCAATGCACGATCCTCGTCCACCTCGCGGGCCCCTCCACCACACCAACGACGCAACCGCGCCGCGCTGCGCGAGTTCTATAACCTAAAACACAACGAGGCAGGATCAGTCGCCTCAGCAGAGACCCTCGTCGCCGACGACGTACCCACGACCGAAAGCGAACTCGACGCCCCGAACTTCGACGCCGCAAGCTACGTGACCTCGCTACTGGCCCGCGAAGGCCTGGAGGGCGTCCTGCGCATCGAAGCAGGCTTACTGTCCGACATCCGCGGCTTCGACGGCGAGCGCAAGGCGCTGGTCTACGACAACTACTCGAAACTGATCGCGGCGACGGACACGATACGCAAGATGCGCGCGAATATGGATCCCCTGGCGCCGACGACGAGTACGCTCGCCCCGGCTGTGGCGCATATTGCTGGGACTGCGGCGAGCTTGTCGGGGACAAAAGAGGCGGGAGATGGGAGGGAGAGGCAGAGAGAGACGGTTAGGTGGGTTTTGGATGCGCCGCGGCGGTTGAGGAGGTACCTCGATGAGGGTAAGGAGGAGGAGGCGAGGGCTGAGTTTGAGAAGGTTGGTCGGCTGCTCGATCAGTGGGCCGATGTTGAGGGTGTGGAAGACCTTCGGAAGAGTTGTAAAGACATATTGCAGCCGGCTGTGTAGTCCGGTCATGTCCCGAACGATTAATGAGTACCACGATTCCTAAGCAATCTACGCCAACCTATCTCTCCAGGGATCCGATCGCTTCTGATCGATTTGTATACTTCCCGAATGGACCCGACTGCTATAAAATCATAAGCACACTGCGGGGATCCAAGATAACCATACGATAAGTAAGTGCTGCATGGCGTTTCCGATCAATACGTAAAGGCGTGTCTCATTAGTGATTATTAATCTAACCAGGCTATAGCATTACTCGTTCCCTGACCCAATCTGATATCAATTAAAAGGCACCGGCCAAAGCACGCTTTGCTTCCCTCCGGTGGGCCCAGCCCTTGATGCCATAAAGAATGGTAGCCCACGCCATGATCAGAGCAGTGAGACCCATGCCTACTGTAAAAGTGAACATGGCGTCGACAGCCGAGTGCTCGAGCATAATGACAACGTCGCGAGTGCTTGCCATGAAGATAAGACCTCCAGCGCAGAGGCAGAAGGACGTCACGATTTCGCTAGGAGGTCTGCTGGGGAAGTGCGACGTTGGCGGGCTGAGATACATGAGGATGTACGTCACAGCTCGCGATAGACCGGCGATCATGAGCAGTGTGCCCCATTGCTTGTGGACCATGGTGGAGACCATGCTGTTCTGGTGGTGAGAAGACATCATCAGTCCAAGGAGGACGACGACGAGGCCTGGCATGGGATTCAGACTGGTGCTGTATTGCTTCGGCTGTGTCCACTCCTCTTTCTGAGCCTCGACTGGACCGATGTATCGAGCGCTCTCCTCTTGCTTGATCAAGATATTGGAGTTGAGAAAGTGGCGAGCAGTCTTACTTTCGACGAGCATACCGAGCAGACCGCCACCGAAGAACATGATGGTGATGGCGACGTGCTCAAAGTCGGCTGCTTCCCAAGCCTGACCCCAGCTGCCGAGGTGTTCCAGGAAGACATTGGATGCACCGTAGAAGAAGAAAAGGAAGCTCTCCATAAATTCGCAAGACGGCATTTTCGACGCGAACCTGGTCACGAGCGGATAGTCTGGTCGGACATTCCAGGCCCAGCCAAAATCGCAAAAGGCACCCATCCAGCGACCAAGAGTGAGAAGGCCGTACCAGAAAAAGATGGCACCCTTGATCCAGTGCGCAAGACCGTTGAAGATGCCAGACGGGTGAAAGATGCCCCACCAGGTGACGAAGCCAGTGCAAATAGCGAGGAAACCAAGGATGACCTGAAAGCGTTCGAGGACAACGTAGACAATCTTGATGGCGGTCAAAGTGGGACCAGTGGACAGATGAGGTATCCTGTTCGAAAGAAAGCGCTCGACTCTGCTGTTGCTGATGAAGCCGTGGTTCTCAGAGTCGTCGTGGTGTTCGTCTTCATCATGATGGTCGTCAGATGGCTCGAGCGGAGCCTCAGGCTTCTGAGGAACGGAGTCGGCACTATTGTTACGAGATGGAGAGCAAAGTGTCGCGCTGCTTCTTTCGGTACCTTGACCAGAGTCACGAGAGAAGCGATAGTCTTCTCTCAGGCCGTAGTTGTTGAGCTGGTGGTACTGTGCCAAGTTTTCAGAAGTGACAGAATGGTCCGAAGCAGGGACACCCTTGCTGGTGTTGAAGAGACTGACGAAGCCGAGGAGTATCCATACTACTGCGATCCAAGTGATAGCCCATCCGATCCCGTGATGCGAGTTGTTAGGGTACAAATCAGGTGTGTTTGTGTTGTAGACGATGCTTGTGAAGATGCCAAGGCCATTTACAACGAGAAAGGTGAATTGGACCGGGATGGCCAGCCGAGACCGAGCGGCGCTAATCATGACGGCTGCGAACGATCATCAATATTTATTATTCCCGCAATGGCATTCGAGAAGAGAAGATGGACATGTTGAATTGCCATAAATTCAGACTTACCGATTGGAAGTACGATCGTCCACGCAACGATCATGAGTACGATATGTGCCATCATCCAGCCACTGTATCCAGGATGCTCGTAATAGCTGCCAATGCTCCAGTCGTCTGGTAAAGGCTTGTCTTTGGCCGCGACGGGTTCAGACATTGCTGGCTCATCAGCGCCATGAGCCGCGACGAGTGGCAGAGCCGTAGCGACCACAAAGAGTAGCGCTGCGGATACAGTCGTGATGAAGTTGCGATTTGATCCCATGTGTTAGGTGTATTCAAGCAGGTTGAAGACTGTCGATTTCGGGTATAGATGATGTTGCCAATGACTGCCTCTGTAAGATGCTCGATTTCAGTCCAGGAGCAGTGGTGCTGAGAAAACTTGGATGTTGATACGGGTGTTCTGAGGAGCGTACGAGTGAGTATGCTGCCAGAGTGAGGTTGTACTCGACCTGATGCAGGAAGGTGCGACCTTGACCGAGGAGCAACCAGAAGTGATATGTCAGGAATGCGATCTTGTTTGGCGTAAGCCAATCACTGATTTGATAATTAAGGGTTGTCGCAGTGAACTCTATGCAGCAAGAAGATGAGCAAATGTCTATACCAGCGTGAGGAGCACGCCGGCGCGAATGGTAGGGTGGGTGCCATTTATGGTCGCTGTCGCCTAGCAAAAATCTGACTCCATCTTGTGATCGATGGATCACCTCACCGACACCAAGACGGGACTAATTCGATATCGGTTCGGCGCAAGATACCTTGCGATCCTCCGCGCCCAGCCGAGCAAGGAGCGACTCGGTCGACAGCACGAAAAAGATTGTGTAAGCACATGTCAAAGATGGTATATTACATCATAAACAAACAAGCTTCGGTTTTTTTGCAGCTTAAACGGCGATTCGGTATGGACTGGCGCGATGTCTGAAAAGATTAGATTGAAAATCGTTAGGCGCAAGGAGCAGATTACGCGCCTTGCTTTCCGGCTGCTTCCTTCGGAACCCTTGCATGCCATGCCACGCTTCCAAGGTCGTTACACTGGCATCGCGAAGCGACGAATGACTACGACGAATGCGACAGGGCTGCAATGACAGCAATGTGCCTCATCGCCGCTGAGTCAGAGCTGGACCATGCAATGCATATGGATACCTGGGTGGGTCGAAGGAGGGCAAAATCATATGGCATTTCAATGATCCGATGCCGTGTCACTGCGTTCGGACTGTATTCCGTTCGTGATTTCTCAGCGGTGGATCCACGCGCTGTTTCTTTCCGACTTCATTCGGTGTGATCTCGGTTTAGAGTCTTGAGACGTTCAGAGTTCAGACCAAACTGTGATCGACATTGTCTGCTGACGTCGGATTTAGGAAAGTACCAGGACGCGCTAACCAGAAGCCGACGGTACTAGCCGACTACCGTGCATAAAATTGTGCATCGTCTAATAATTAGGTATTGTCGCGTCGTGCATAAGGTAAGGCTTCCCATGCGTCTCATCATTTGGTCATATCAGATCATCACGTTCCTCGAGCTCTTCCCCGACCTATGCCTGAAGCTCGAGACGTCGTACTGGACCCCCTTGTACTGCCTCTCGTACTGCCTCTTGCACTCGGTATACCCCTACCCCTCGTCGTGCTCCCTCTCGCTGCTGGCATCCGGGAGCCTGACGCAGCAGGCGTTGCGAATTTGCTTGCCGGTCTGGTCGATCCAGGCGGATTTTCAATAAAACTGGTATCCGTAGTTCTAATCTTGTTGTCAGCAGCCCGTCCTCGTCAAAAGCTGGATACACATACAAGAAAGTAGCATCAACATCTCGGCCCAAGCCTCCGCCAGTCACCACATGTCCTGGTCCTGGTCCTTGTGCCTGTGGCTGTGGCTGTCCCATTCCATACCCTTGACCCAGTCCCCGACCTGGCGAAGCACTCATACCAGCATATCCGGAGCCCCCGCCCTCTTTTGCTCTCTTAAAGGACTCGGCTCCAGGCGCTTCGGGAAAGTCAACACAGAACGCGCTCATGTTCAATCCGTAGAGAAAGCTGGCAAAGTTCTCGTTGAAGCGCGCAATTGATTCGTGGAGGATCTGGAGATGTAGCATGTTCGCTTCTAGATCGGCAAGTGAGTCAGAGAGCTCGGCGAAGGCTGGCTCCAGCGTCTCGAGGGGGAAACTAGACGGCGTGTGAGAGGACGTAGGCGTTGTGGTTGATGCGCGCAAAGATGTGCGGCTGACTGGTCGCAAGGGCGTGGTCGGACGAGAAGGAAGATTGTGATTGTGCGAGGCGGTACGGTGCGTGTGAGTTGGCGTCGCCATGGTGCCGGGTATTCGTGGGGCTGTCAATTGAGAGTGGTTGTCAATCGAGATATACAAGCAAGGTCAAGTATTCGTTCTGTTGATTGACACACAGTAAAGGAAGTTTACGCGTGGACGCGCCAGATTTAGATTGGGAAGGAGATGCCGCGGCTTAGACAGGCGGCCAGATGAGGGAAGGCGCAGCCGCCTGAGAGGTCATGGTGATGACGACGGTTTTCTGTGTCTCATGTTTGATGCCTCATGGCTTGCCATCAAGCAGTAAGACCCCCAGAAGCATTGAATTATCGAAAGCATAAGCATACAGTACTCAACCCTGAGCCGAATTGTTTCAAGAGAGAACAGCATCCATCTTGTTTACAAGAGCTACCTTACCGCGGCACAAAAACAGCATCTGCCTGGACTCGGCCAGCTTCAATTGCCATGACATAAGCGAATCCTGCCGCAGCAATTCTGATCCAACCACGACTCGAACCGACACAACTCGCACTGCATTCGCCGCTATAGATGCGCCCATCTTGTCGCCTTCGCCCAACTGACCTCATCTTCCGCTCCCTACATCAAATCCGTCCTTCGTCACGAATTCAATCCCATCATCAATTCTTCCGATCCATACATAACTCCTCATCGCGGGCTACTCCTACAGCACATCGACCTTCTCGACCTAGGCCACATCAGAGTGCCTTCAACCCAGTCGCATTATTTGTTGGCATCACTTTCGGGGTCGCGGTCGGCTATCTTTACCCATCCACAGCTACTGAGCACGAGGAGAGGCACACTGCAAGCACACCCACCAACACCGACCTCTCGAACTATTCTGGGCTTCTAGCATCGTCAGACACGATAAGCGCAGATATGGCTGCTCTATACTCGGAAGGAAGGCCAGGCAACCTCACCCCTGAGCAAGAGGTGAAGCTCAAGGAGATGTGGTTACAAGTCTTGGACATCTTCGGAGTCCACAAAGAACAGAGCCTCTCCCGAGCTGGCTCAGTGTCTTCGTCACCAGGCATTGGCGGAGATTCGCCGAACTTGAGCAAGGACAAGAAGAAGTCGAGAATGTCATGGTTCGGCAAGTCATCAGGGAAAGAAAAGGACGATCCAGAAGAGGAAGACAAGCACGGCCAGAATAAGGAATTCAAGCAAGCCCTTGCGAGTCAGAAACCAGAAGACCTACGCAACGCTTTCTGGAGCATGGTCAAGCACGATGATCCTGATGCCATTCTCCTGCGCTACCTGCGCGCTCGTAAATGGGATGTTCACGCTGCGCTCGTCATGATGATCGCGACAATGCACTGGAGAGGGCAAATCATGCATCTTGACGATCGTCTGATGGCACAAGGTGATTCGGGCTTCCTGAAGCAGATCAAGACGGCTTCGGGACAGGAGAAGAAGGATGCGGAGGACTTCATGGTTATAATGAGGAAGGGTCTCAGTGTCGTCTATGGCACGGACAAGCAAGGCAGACCTGTCACGACTGTACGAGTACAGAAGCATCATCCTAATGAGCAATCCGACAAGGCCATCGAGGATTATACAGTCTGGGTCATTGAAACTGCAAGATTGATGTTAAGAGCACCTGTGGATATGGGCGTAAGTCTGCTCTTCTTCCTTTCCGAAGGGCGCGTACAGTCAGGATATTAATGTTTTCTAGACAATCGTCTTCGACATGAACGGCTTTGGTATGGCGAACATGGACTACACACCCGTCAAATTCATGATCAAATGTTTCGAAGCCAACTACCCCGAATCGCTTGGTTGCGTCCTTGTTTACAAATCACCCTGGATCTTCCAAGGTATCTGGAAAATCATCAAAGGCTGGTTGGATCCAGTGGTAGCATCCAAAGTCCACTTCTGCTCCGACGAGAAGGAGTTGGCGAATTACATCAACAAGGACCAGATCATGAGCGAACTTGGCGGGCCAAGACAGTTTCACTACGAGTATGTCGAACCCCGAGAAGGCGAGAACAACGTCATGCAGGACACGGCAACCAAGTCGAAGCTGGAAAACGAGCGGAAAAGCATGGTCGATGCGTACGAAAGGGACACGGTGGCGTGGGCGAAGAACGAAAAGGGTGCCGGCCAGCAAAGGGAGCAGCTTAAGCCTGAGCTGAGGAATAATTACTGGAAGCTCGATTCATATGTCAGGGCTAGGGGATTGTACGATCGTATTGGTATGCTTGGTGAGGGTGGCAAGTTGGACATGTTCCCGAGCATGCAAAAGGTCGAGGCTGCGAAAAAGGGAGAGGAAGTGCATCCTGATCTCGACTAGAAGATCCTAGGTAGCGGTTAATCAGATTGCTTTCCCTGATTATCAAATTCCGATCGCGTGAGCTAGACCGTTTGGTGCTTTATCAGCACATCTGAGATCATGAACGGAGCATGTTGCAGTATATGGAATGTATCCAAGCGCGTATGTATATCGAAGTTCTGAAAGGTACGTTCGTTTGATTTTGATCGAATCTCATCTTTGCTTCAAGAGGTCAAGTCTTTGCTGTTCCTGGAGCGAGAGCTTGCATCCTCATGCTTGACGTCTGACATGGATGTGATTGCTGGCGCCGGAGTCTCGACGCCATGTAGCGTGAATTCTTATCCATTGACCACTCTACTTATGACCATACCACTGACATGGGCATTACATCAACTATCGCACAACGTGTTAAAATGGCAAAAATATCCATCTCAGCTGCGGAGGTGCTTGAGCAAAAGACACATCTGGTGCCAGGTAATAAGATTCATCTCCAATGTGTGGTCAACCTTATATGAAGACTAACAACAGTCAGGTAAGCTCAGAGTAACCGAACACTTCTTCTCCGTTCCCAAGGACTATTCCAATCCCTCCTCCGGCAACATCAAGCTCTTCGCCCGCAGTGTGCGCAAACACGACACAGCCGCCGACCCCAGCACGACCACCGAGAACAACGCAAAGCAGCTGCCATGGATGGTCTATCTCCAAGGTGGACCTGGCATGTCCTGCCGCTCGCCGCAATCGTACCCATTCACCACCACGATCCTGGACAAAGGCTACCAACTCCTCTTCCTCGACCAGCGCGGCACCGGTCTCAGTACGCCCGTCACGCCCTCGACCCTCGGCCTCCGCGGCCCCAACGACGTGCAGGCCAAGTACCTGAGACTCTACCGCGCCGACAACATCGCGCGCGACTGCGAAGCCATCCGTCTGGCGCTCACGGCTGATTACCCCGCGAACAAGCGCAAGTGGTCCATCATGGGGCAGTCCTTCGGCGGCTTCATCAGTCTGTCGTACCTGTCGTTCTATCCCGAGGGGTTAGTCGAGAGTTTCATCTACGGCGGCCTGCAGCCGCTCGTGTCGGAGCCGGACGACGTGTACCGCCGCCTCTATCGCAAGGTGCTCCAGCGCAACGAGGCGTATTATGCCAAATACCCCGAGGACGTGGCGCGGGTCAAGACAATCGTGCGCTACCTGAGGAGGTTTGGGGATGGGACTATCAGGTTGCCATCCGAGGGCAAGCTTACGGCTAGGCGGTTCCTGCAGATGGGCATTAATCTTGGCTTTCATGGCGGCGTAGACGCGGTGCATGAGGTCGTGCTCAAGGCGACGTGTGATGTGGCGGATTTTGGCCATTTGACGAGAGGCACTCTGTCTGCGATTGAGAAGGCTGCCCCGTTTGATGATTATCTGATCTATTCTATCCTGCACGAGCCGATTTATTGCAACGGCAAGGCTCCACGATGGGCTGCGGAGAGGATTATGGAGGAGTACCCGCAGTTCAAGGTCGACCCGGAGGGTGATGACATGGTCTACTTCACCGGCGAGATGGTTTACTCGTGGATGTTTGAGGATTACAGCGAGCTGAGGAAGGTGGCGGATGTGGCAGAGCGCGTAGCAAGACATGAAGACTGGGCGCCGCTGTGGGACGAGGAGCAACTGGCCAAGAACGAGGTGCCCGTTTATGCGGCAGCATATGTCGAGGATATGTATGTCGACCATGAGCTATCGCGGGAGACGGCGAAGAAGATCAAGGGGTGTAGGATGTTTGAGACAATCATCATGTACCACAACGCACTCGGAGAGAAGTCTAAGGAGGTAGTGGAACAGCTATTTGCATTCAGGGATGATGTTATCGATTGAGCGCTATGATATAGCTAAATCACTTCTTGAGCGAGGCGTACAATTTCTTTGCGTCTTCGACGTGTTCCTCAAGATCGAACCCCCAGATCCACTTCCGCCCATTTTCTATTTGGTATTTGACTTTTTCCAGGTCATCACCCACACCTGGCAGTTCCAGATCGTAAAGTCTTCCTTGTTCCCTGCTCGCGGTGACAAGTCTTTGGGATCTCGGACGTCTTATTTGGTCATACGCCTCGAACGCTTGCGGAATGTCTTTCGCTTCGTACACCATGGACATGATATTGCTCATGGCCAGGGCGTCTTCGATAGCCATGCCGGCACCGGCGCCATTGTGAGGTGTAGATGCGTGCGCAGAGTCACCAAGGATACAGATTCGTCCTTTGGCATAGGTCTCCGCTGGGGAATGATCGAATAGCGCCCAGATATCAGGTTTCTGCATCATACCGATAATGTCTTGAACTGCATCAACCCAGCCGGAAAAGTCACTGTACATGTCCTCCTTCTTCATTGGCTTGACCCACTGTTCGTCCTCCCATCTACCGTCATGCTTCGAATGAAAGGCTACCACGTTCATCGTATTACCCTTTTCGATTGGAAAAGTGAGCACGTGGCCATGATGTCCCAGCCAGAGCTGACTGTTACGTGCAATATCGTCACCAAGCGCTTTCACTGCCTCTTCCATCGGTATCAATCCTCGATATGCATACTTGCCTGTAAATTCGGGGTTTGAAGCTGGATTGTCCTCACCGAGTATGATCTTCCGGGTCTTCGACTTGACACCATCACAGCCAATGACAGCGTTGTGCTTAGCTGATGTACCGTCCTGAAACTCAAGGATCACATGGTCTTCGTGCTGTGTGATATTGTCAAGGCGCTTGCCGAAATGCGCAATGTCCTTTGGTACCAAAGCAATAATCACATCTAGGTATCTTGCTCGGTGGACACTCGACTGCCCCGTAGGACTGTGTAGATCGAGTACGTGTCCACCCACCCGGCTCGACTTGTCCTCTCCAAGTCGGAACTGGAACCAGTATTTGGCGTTCTGGGGATTTGGATTGTTGGTCTTGCATTTCTCGAAAGCGGCATAGATAGCTGGATCTATCAAACGCATCGCCTCCTGGGCGTTGGGACCGAATGAAACGCCTGCGCCTATCTCTGAGAACGCAGCTGCGGCTGTGCGACTGTGAGTGCATGATCTGGTGTAAAACTGAAAGAAGAATCAATGAATCGTACCTTCATATATTTCTACATGAATGCCTTGGTGTCGCAAACCCACTGCGCAGCAAAGACCGCCAATGCCGCCACCCACTATGGCAACTGTATATTCGCGGTCTTTAGTCATCATCGTCCTTTCTGGCTCTAAAACCCCTGGCGATCACACTCGTAAATTGGGGTAGAAGACTTGAAGGGAAGTACAGGTAGCAGGCATGCACGAGTGATCACTTGATTGGCACGAAAGAAGCGCGTTTGCTGTCACACACCATCAGGAGAATGTGCATGTCCTAAAACCTTTGAGTGAAGCAGACCCGCGAATGTTATAGCTGTTGCAGATCGACATACAACGTGTCCCGCATATCAGTGCCGTGGGACCCGTTGCGGAGGTGCTGGCTGGGCGGAGAAGTCGACCACCATGGATGATTGCGTCTTCTGACCGATCGGCTGTAATATGTGTTATGTTGACTTGACTCGTACAGCATCTTTGGACGTGTAAACATGGTTGCAGATACGTCGTACAACATGTGGTGTCGTTTGCGGCACAAGCCATAGTGATACAAACGGTCGGATTCGTGCTATCAGCTGCTGAGCTGGCCTGACGTTGCTGGTCACGTGCAGCTGCGGTAGAGCACTGCCAAGCCTTCGGCCACAGACGCAGGAGATCCGGGCATTACCTCTGCGCGCGCAACCCCCCAGACCGACCTCAAGTCCCCGCGAGTCAATTGAAGGTCCCTTGCGACATCATTGATATCTGTTGTCTATTGATCTAGTCTATCGTTTTGACTCTACTCTCTCTGACACCCCCGAGACACGGCGACCGACGCTGAAGCTCTGACCGACAACGTTACCCTGCGTGCTCTCTTGCGTTCTCCACCGAGCAAATCGACATCGACAACCGAGCAGTAACGACACCCCTTCTCGCGCATTCGAAACGCGTATCACGAACACTTTCTAATACTAAAGCCTAGTTTTTGGTCTCGCCAGTCGATCGATTTTGGAGAACGACAAATACTCCCGAAGAAGGCATACGTGGTGGATTTGAAAAGAGCACAATTCATACAAGCGGAGCGCAAAGGAGCGACTCTTGTTACATGAGGCTTGTCGACTGTTCCCATGTACAAGAAAAGAAGATCAAGGCGACCGACTCCCCTCCTCGCATAAGTTTTGACTCCTGCCAATACGCATACCAAGCCGTCTCCTTTCACGTTTGGCTCGACCGACAGTACACCTTTTCATCCTTAGATGGCCGATGGTGTCTTCCGGTTCCCAGGAGCCGGCCCTTCCTATCTCTATCAACCGCAGAACCAACAACCTCATAATCCACGGCATTTCCAACACCAACGGAACGGCTCTCCAGTCAACCCTCGAATAGGATTTCACACCAACGATACGCCGTCACCAAATCGCTCTCCCGGGACACACTCGCCCGCTTTCAACATGTTTTCTCACGGCCAACACCAAAGCCAGCACTCGCTACTAAACGGCGGTCAGCCTCATCATCGGTACCAGATGCAGATGAACATGCCTAAAGGCTATCCAGGGTCAGCGTCACAACATCAAGGAGCACATGGCCAACACCAGCATCTCGATCACGCGTCAACAAATGGTTATGGCAGTCACCAGCACAACATGTCGTCAAGCACCCTCACAAGCTCTACACCGCATTTCACCCCGGCTCACCTACAGTCAAACACCCCGGTAGGCAACCACTCGGCACTGAGCAGGCCAAATGGAGTACACTGGGATGAACAAATTCGGGTAGCGCAGCAGACAAGAGAAGCGATTGCTCCACACTACTATGCCAGGAACTCTTCAGGCTCGAACAAGCAGACTACAGGGGCTTTACAGGATGACACCAAGAAAGACGACGACAAGACCCGGAAGTTGAAGCCTTTGCAAGGGTCAAAGGAAGAGAAACATATATGGGACGCTCTCGATTTCAGTGGACAAGGGCTTCGATCTATTTCTTCCTTCTTGTTCCGCTACCCTTTCCTGGAGAGCCTGTATTTCAACCGCAACAAACTCAGCTGGCTTACACCTCAAATCGGTCAACTGAAGTGTTTGACTTATCTTGATCTCTCACAAAATCATCTCGATGCTTTACCGGCCGAGATCGGAATGCTCACTAATCTCAAGACACTGCTTCTGGTCGACAATAACCTCGAAAGTTTACCGTTCGAGTTGGGATACCTTTACAAGTTGAAGACTTTGGGCATTGACGGCAATCCTCTGAACGAGGAGATAAGAAACATCATCGCTGAAGAGGGCGTTTCAGGTCTCGTGAGCTACATGAAGGAAAATAGCGAGAGTACGTACTACTGTCTTTTTTATTCACACTGTGTCAGCTAACGAGAAGCAGCTCCTGCCCCACCAGAGGACCGAGAATGGCATATTCTGGACGAGACGCCAATGGCCGCCGCCGAACAAGATCGCTTCACCATCTTCGACCAAAACATTCTCTGCCCAACATACGTCAATTCAACACAGTACCCATACGTGCCTTCGGGCGCGCTTGCGTGGGAGCACCGTCGCGATGTCATCATGCGTGAAATTCGGTTACGCGACGCCGACATCATCTGTCTGCAGGAGATCAACTCGGAATGCTACAATGAAGACTTCCGGGAGACACTTGCACATCAAGATTATCGTGGTGTATTCTGGCAGAAGTCGAGAGCACAAACAATGGCAGATAGGGAGGCCAAACGTGTGGATGGATGTGCGACCTTTTACAAGGGTTCAAAGTACATCCTACTCGACAAGCAGATCATCGACTTCCGAAAGATGGCCATCAACAGAGCCGACATGAAGGGAGAACACGATATATTCAACCGTGTCATGGTAAGAGACGATATCGCAACAGTCACCTTCCTTGAGAACCGCATGACTGGATCACGCTTGATTATTGTCAACACCCATATCTTCTGGAACCCTGAGTTCGCCGATGTCAAGTGTGTACAAATCGCTATTCTCATGGAGCAACTTGCTCAGCTCTCGGAAAAGTACGTCAAGTGGCCTGCTTGCTCAGAAAAAGAGAAGAAGGGATTTGAGTTCGCCAGCATTGACAGTGATACCGAGAGCGAGACGCCGAGAACGCCGATGCCATCAATTCAATACACAAAGGCTACCGACATCCCGCTGGTTGTGTGCGGTGACTTCAACTCCACTCCGGGATCTGGACCATACGATCTTATAGCGCACGGATCGTTGTCAAACTCACACGCGGACCTCTCCGGAAGGAGCTACGGTGCATTCACGCGAGACGGTATGCACCATCCTTTCAGCCTCAAATCGACATATTCGAACATTGGCGAGATGGAGTTCACCAACTACACTGCGGAGTGGCAAGGAGTTGTGGATTACATCTGGTACTCCACCAACGCGCTTAACAACACTGGACTTCTGGGTGAGATCGATCGCGGCTACCTGCAACGCATTCCCGGATTCCCCAGCTACCATTTCCCCAGCGACCATCTTCCACTATTTGCGGAGTTTGTGGTCAAGGGCAAAAAGGAGAAGAAAGTGGTAGAAGCCGACTTTGGGCCCCAGCGCGATCGTCACCGGAACTAAGACCTGGGTTCGGAGTTTTGAATCGAGTGCTTTTGTTGTCTTTGGGTTCCGCGACATACTTCGAAATCTTTTGATTAAGAGCCCAACTACTTGTATGTACAGGGTTTTAGCGCCGTACGATTGTTTGAGTCCACTCTCTCTCTTTCTCTGCGTCTTGTCTCTAGGCGCAATCAACAAGAACAACACCTTTGTTTTTTCCGTTTTTGTTCTCACGCATGACGAAAGGGGTGGCCGGATTGGGTATTGAACGCGACATGGGTCGGGAAAGATAACGGCGCAGCGAATCGTTTCTTTGCGTTTTGGCGGAGGGCGTGGCCGGCGGAGAACCAGGAAATGACTGGATGGGTTCAGGAACAGCGATGTCAGGTGTCGATGGATGGGCGCTTTTTTTCTATTATCTTTGCTGGAAGAGGGGGTTTTGATCTTACGTATTTGAATTGTGTGGCGGGTTTTGATGGTGATAGGTAGTGTTGTGAGGTGGTTGAATGCGCTTGATCTCGTCGATCAGTCGATCCGGTTGATGGATCGAGGTATGGCGTCTGCACTCTCTGAATACAACCTCTCTCTTGCTCTTTGAGCAGTTCTTAACTTCTCGTCTCTCATAACGTCGTGGTGTCTTCGACGACACGTCCGTCAGTCCTCTTCATCCAGTCGCAGACCCGGCTTCGTCGTCGTGCTCGTCGTCAGTAAACGTTGCCCCGGAGTCATCCTCCTTCCACAGTCCGACCTCCTGATCCGGCATCTCCTCCTCGCGACTGAAGTGACTCTTCCTACAGACCCACACCTTCCCCTTGAAGCCCACGCGGTCATTAGTGACGTATTTCCTATCACTCGGATCTCAGGCCACGACCGCGTTCTTCTTACTCCGTTTCGGCTTCTTCGCACTCACGGCCGCGACTTTGTTCTTCCTAGTCGCGGTCAATACATCTCATCTCCTCTCAACGACTCTCACAGAAATACATGCTCGAGCCATCGCGGCAGCATGTGAGGGTACCGTGTAGCACATCAGTACCCTGTTGTAGGTTGTGTATCGGTAGTATTCGCTTAAGGGTATCGCCGAGTCTTAGCTCAAGGTCAGTGTGGAACTACTATACAGGCAGTGGGATACACACCTGAACAGGGTACTGATGTGCTACACGGTACCCTCACACGCTTGTATGTTCGTAGTCATGTGACTGCAGATGGGACTGAGACAGAGAAAGAGAAGACTCACCACGCGCCGCCGTAGCGGTAGTGCGGATGTGCTGCGTCGCCGTCTACCGCGCCGCCGCTGACTGTGGTCCAGCATTTGCCGGGACATACCATGTGCCATTTCTCTGTCTCGTCGATTTGGCACCGGATCAGCACGTCGCGTCTTGTGTGGCACAGTGTGCAGGGTTTGCTGTGATCGGCGGGATCGGAGGAGGAGAGAACCATTTTTGTTGTGTGGTAAGAATAGGCCGGTAGATGGGTGATAATCAAGAAGTTGCGTGTGTGGATATACTTACTTGATGTCGCGGCACGACTTGAGGTGCTCGCGGTTGACAATATAAGTGGCACTCATTAATATGGTGCTTAGTAACACATCAACCGTTCAATGCCTAAATTTAAGGAACTATGTATAGATTTAATGCCTATAACTAATGATAAAATGATGAGTGATTGATTTAGATAATTACAACAGCTATCTATCTAATAATAGACAGCTGATGGCATACACAGTGTCCTAAAAGGCTGAGACTGGCGTTGTATGTGCCACTTATTTTGTCCACCGCGTGAGGTGATGCTGTGACTGGTGAACGATGTGGCGCCGATATACCGTAAAGTTTAAGAATGCTCTGCTTGCGCACACAACGATGATGCAGTCTAACACACTTCTGATAGCACCGCGAAAGTCTCGAATTCATGATTGATCTATTTCATTTCGATCGCTACATGTGTCGGAGAAACGCCCATAACACTGCACATCACACCTCTGGTAGCACAGTTTTAATATCGATTCCAATTTCATGTTCATTCAATAACGCTAGATGTGCTGAGAACTCTATCGTCCTAACCCGTCATACCAATCACTCTTAGATAGCTGGCGCAGCGGCACCAGATACCGATTGCTCAGGGCTCTGGTAGTTAGGAATACCTGGATGGACACCAACACGCTCCTTTGCCAGCAAATCGACCAAAAGAGGGTTTGGGCGGTTAGCCCGCTCTGGCTGAAGTGAGCTTACGGTCTGCTTGTACTGACGGACCTCCTTGCAGTAAGCGTCAAAGAGGTAGGAGCTGTCAAGTGGACCGCCCTTGGCTTCTGGGTGGAACTGTGTGCTGAATATTGGGCGGTGCTTGTGGATCATGCCCTCGTTTGAGCCGTCGTTGAGGTTGATGAAGTACTCCTTGTAATCAGATGGCAAGGTAGAGGCGTCGACGGCGTAACCGTGGTTCTGAGAGGTAATGTGGCACTTTCCGGTGCTCAAGTCGAGAGCTGGAATGTTGTGGGCGCGGTTACCGTACTTCATCTTGATGGTCTTCGCTCCGATAGCCATGGAAAGCAGCTGGTGACCAAGACAGATACCCATGATTGGAATCTGAGACGTCTCCATAAGCTTGCGGAGGTTGTCACTAGTCTGCTGGCAGTGGGTTGGGTCACCTGGACCATTAGAAATGAAGACACCATCGAAGTGACCAGCGATCTTGTGGATTGGATAGTCCCATGGCAAGCAGGTAACGGAGGCTCCACGAGAGACGAGAGATCGGAGGATGTTCTCCTTGACACCGCAGTCAATCAATGCAACGTGCATGTCACCGGCTGGAGACGGGACGTGGAAAGGCGCCTTTGTGCTGACTCTGCGAACCAGGTTGATCGACGAGGGGTCTTCGAAGGCCTCATCTTCGTCTGCATCGTACTCTTCACCAATGACAATCTTGCCGAGCGAAGAACCTTCTTCACGAAGGTGAGTAACGATTGCGCGAGTGTCGACACCGCTAATCGCTGGAACGCCTTCTCGGGCGCACCACTGGCTCAAACTCTCGACAGCAGTCCAATGGCTGTATTGGAGCGCGACATCGGCGACGATGATACCAGCTGCCTGGATGTTTGGCGACTCGAAGTACTTCAAAAGTCCAAACTCGTCCTTGACAGAGGATGGAACTCCGTAGTTGCCGATAAGAGGCTGGGTGAAAACCAAAATTTGACCACGGTAAGATGGATCGGTCATGGACTCTGGATATCCAACAAGCGACGTGGTGAAGACGGCTTCTCCACTGATGTTTGTTTTTGCGCCGAAGCTCTTTCCATGGTAAATCGGACCATTCCTGATGGTAAAGGTAGCTCTCTCGTAGCTTGGCGCTGTGCTGCGGACAGATGTGCGCGCATTGGTCGTGGCTCTTGGAGTCTCGGAGACGACATCGGCCTTGCCTCGAACTTGGAAACCAATTCTGATGACCTTGTTGAACGTCGAAGCCGTGGGCCTCAAGGCGGCGGACCGGTAAAGGTTTGGCAGCATTTTGATTGTGGTGTGTGTGTGGGTTGTAGATAAGGGTATATAGCTCGGCGAGAGGACTGCTTCAGTTCACGGAAGCCTTCCAGAGGTGGTCAGAGATGTAATCTACAGCATACGATCGTTAGTTATCAATTCGTAGTAGGAGTATATTGCTCAATGTCGCTCTCGAGGCTCGTGACTCAGGCTAACGCGCTTTGCCAAAAGCGCTCGAAAGAGGTTACTGAGATGGTATTTACTGACCTTGAGAAGTGAAGAGAGTAGCCGCAGAACGCATCGACGCGAATGTCGGCAAGATGGATGTCAGGTTCTGAAGGTGAATCGGATAACCGAAGTTGATAAGAGAAGGAAAAATAAGCCGGTAAGATATGCAGTCGGTTATCTACAGTGAAGCTTTCTCGTCACCGCAGTTTGAGAGTGGGTCTGCAGTCACGGTGCAGCGAGAACGGCCACAAAAGATCGACGGCCTTGGCGCGATATCGCTCGGCACAAAGGACACAGAATCAGAGCTCACATAACAATATTATTTATCCACGAGCAGCCTCGTGTTTATGGAGAACAGTCACATCGCAAAATTCAGACACAAATGTCAGTAGATGTTTCCGGCTGTGGATAAGTAATAGGTAAATAACCGCGCTATGCTTTTCGTTTCTACCATCCACGTGCTTAAAATGCAGTTTTGGTATATTCGTTTGAGATGTCTTCAAGCTCGAACCTCCTTCACGCTCTGAGCGGGTTGATCATCTTCCAGATCTTGTTGATCGGGTGGATCTAGGCTCGGGCTTCGGCGCAACTTTTGGCTGGGCAACCTTGACTGCAACGCCTTTGCCCTCCCTTCGTGGCGCCGACTTGGACTTCTTGTCCTTGGGCCGACGGTCTTCGCAGTGGACGTGGCCGAGCTTGTCCAGCGCGTATCCATTCTTCCACTTGAGACACCTCTCATTGGTAGAGGATGTGTCAACGTATGTCTTGTGCCTGGTACTGATGCGAGCGACCGGGTGGCCGTCCCCATCTTCTTCCTTCTTCGCTTTGTCCGCGTCGTTGTTCTCCTTGAGCTTCTCCATGGATCGCGCAATATCCTCGCGCCACAGTAGGAGCTCCTTGTGCAGAGCCTTCTCGCGATGACCGCGATCATCTAGCCATCCGATCAGTTGGTCAAGGCCGTCTGTATCGTCCAGATAACCCCATTCGGTTGCACGGTGGATGCTTGTCGGACCCTCTTCTTTTGTCTTTCGCTCTGCTGGCGTCATCTGGTGTTCATGTCTGTATTCATCCAGCTCGGAGTCTTTGACCTCGATGAAGCCTTCTCTTTCCTCGTCCACAGGACCCTGAACCCAGATGCGACCATTCATGTATCCGTACTCGGAGGCCGTACTGTCAGGCATACCTTCAAAGGGCATACCGTTTCGTTCGAACCAGATGTACCGATTCCAGAAGCGATCACGTCCGAGTGTTTTCGTCCGAGCGCAGTTAGCTTCACGAAGATCTTTGTCGCAATCTGCAATTTCGTCTTCGCATTCTCGAACTTTCGCCAGTTCATCCTGCATCAGTTTGAGAATCTTTTTGTACTTCCTGAGCTTATCGTTGGAAGCTTTGGCGGCCTCCAGTTTTTCGATGCGTTCGCGCTCTTTACGCGCGAGCTCTTCTTCTCGCTTGCGCTTTCTATCACCAGGTCTGCGCGCGGATCGTGGCGCGTCTTCGTCGCCATCGGATATGGATGCGCCATTCGTCTCGAGTGTGTCGTCGACATCGCCGTTCGTCAAAGTTGGTGTATCGTTGGTCATCGAGATGTCAACCTCGGCGTCAGGATTTGCGGTTCTCCTTTCCTGCTCCAGCCTGTTGTTCTCGGCAATGCTATTACCGTTAGTACTGTGACAACCTAGATACATTTGAACCTACTGTTCTTTCCTCTTGCGCTGGTGCTCGACCTTCTTCTTGCGAATCTTGGTCATTTCCTCGGAGATTTCTTCGAGATAGTTGCGGATGGCCTTGGTCGGAAGTGAGAGCATCACAATCTCGTGGAGTGCGGAGATGCGTAAATTGATGTCGAGGGTAGCGTATCTGTGCTTTGCCGTTTCCTGAGTTGGTTCGTCGTCCATAGGTGCCAACTCGGACAAGATTTTGTCGCACAGCCCTTTGTGACGATCGTCCATAGATAGCTGGTTGATGAGACCGACGATGATTATCTGCCAGCCTCCGTCCACGAAATCACGCTTTTGGAGCCTCTCGATCCAGGAGGTTTCACCGAGCATTTCTTCCGCCTGATGAGTCTGTTGAGTTTCGTCTTTCATCTCCACGTCGTCCGCCACATTCTGCACCTGGCTCAGCCTGCTTCGCGTGGCGTGCGCTGGAGCGTCCAATGGGGTAGCTGGCTCGCTGTCCATTTTGTCCTCATCGTCGTTCTCATCCTCAGATTCGTCATCTGGCATTTCTGGCAAGCGACAGAGAACTTCACCGTCGTCATCCACCAGCTGTTTCAGCACCGCGCAATGTATCTCCTCGAAAAGCTCACAGGTGATGTCGGGGGAAGAGAACTTCATCGAGTCAAAGAATTCATCAAACGTGAAGGAATCGAGATAGTAGACCTCGGCCAGTACATTCAAGGTATTCCAAAGTTCCAGCATATTGCCGACTGAAGCCATGCACAGACCGGTCTCCGGGCACGGGCTTCCATCTTGAGGTGCGAGGAATTTGAGCCTTGGTCGGTGACTGCCGTCGTGCTTTATCGGTACATCCAGATCCTCTGTCGGGAACTTGAGTGGTGGTTTGACCATTTCCATTTTGGGAACAACTGCCGTGAGGTCATACTGACCTGGAAATGGGGTTTGAGACTGTTGCTGCATTGCTAATTGCTCTGGGGTGAAATCAGAAGCCGTGAGATTCTTTCCTTTGCGTCCCTTAACCGAGTTAAAGTGTCCAGAGAGTCGGGGTTGATTTGCCAGGGAGTTACGGTCCGCCGCAGCTCGAGCACCTTGTTGGAGGTGAGGAGGAATCTCCATTGGTAGTCGGTATTGAACAGCAAGGTGTTCCTTGACCAACCACGGCGCGCCAGTCCAGGCTTCCCTTTGCAGAGAGTGCTTCAGAAACGCCCTAAGATTCTGCTTGGTGAAGACATTGCGATTGCGCCTGACGTGGTTCTCATCTAGCAGGGCTTCGTGACCGGGCTGGTCTTTGAGCCGGACAAAGTATCTGGAGAACGCAGCACGCATTATTGAACCGTCTGGGTGTCGCAGCTCCGGAAATTTGGCCTTCTCTCGAACCAGGCCTTCCATTTGCTCCCCCTCTTCCATGACAACAGTCACTTCTTCCCCTGGAAAGAAATCATTCCGGAAGTCGTCGTAGACATGTGTGACTAGCTCGTCAATACGGGGGACCTCCGAGAACTGAACTTTCCGTAGGATCGGGTCGCGGAGAGCATCAGGGAATACCTTCTCGATATCGCTTGAGCTGTCGTTCTAGCAAGTGTTAGATTAGAGGTCGCCATGCTAGGTTCGGAAGATTCGCACCTCTGACATGATCGCTGCCCAAAAGTCCATCCCTGACTTGCCATTAATAGCATCGGTGAACTTTCTCTAAGTAGTGTCAGCAATCTTAGGAGTGCGATAGTATCATGCGGCGTACCTGGCGCAAGAAGTCGTATCTGAGAGGTCATCAGCAGAGTCCGCGAGGGTATCAGCCACATCACGAACGCACCTTCTCAGATAGTTCTCATAGCTTGTAAAGATTTCCCCGGTCACGGGGATCTCCCAGATCTTGGAAATTAGGCGTCAGCATTTCCGGCCATAACCTCAATGGAATCTAGAGGCCGTACCTCCGCATTATTGTCTATCCGCGCTGGGGGACTTTCGAAGACTACTGGCTTGCGCTTGTACAGGACCTATGTTGACTCTCAGCCTAGCCCTTCCTGCTTATGTCATAACTCTGTACCATCTTCAGTCCGGCTCGACAGCCTGCAAGCCGGACGACACGCCTAGCAGTGGCAGAACCAGGTGGGTAGGTTTCCTCAGTATGAATTGTCGAGGCAGGGGAGATGGTTTCAAGGTCGCCGGAGCTTGTTGTAGTGTTTCGTAGATGAATGTGATTGTTCGACGCGTTTCCAGGCAGAAAAGCTGATCAACTGTCTTCAGTTGTGTTGCTCAAGGGCCAGCGAGAGTAATTTGGTCCAGCGACGCGTATAAATTACGCGAATAGACGGTCGGTCTCGCCGGAAACGGAGCTGGAGGTGATGGAGAATTGAAGCGCAGTGATGAAGGTGGTCGTGGTTGAGGGAATGAAGAGAAAAAGAGAGCAAAGCCGGAGCAGGAGAGGTAGAACGCGGGCATGGTGGGTTAAAGGGTGCGGTAGGCAAGCAGTGACAAGTTAAGCACGACAAGCACCGGGGTTTTGCAGGCGGTTCATCGTGAGCACGCAGCCAAATGATGCACTTACCAGCATGACGGACTGAAGACCCACAAGCTCCCGCAAGCCATTCCTCAAACGGATCAGCTCGAGGCTTCGATTGGGTGAATTAGAGTCGAGACTAGCGGCCCGCTCCGGCTCTGCTCCTCAAGATTCTCCTCGAAGCACCTGGGGCACCCTTGTGTTTGTACTCGTGTCAGAGTGCCAGCATTTCAGCGTCCATATCGTGGCATGTTTGGACTCTCTGTGATCGCAAAAAGATATAGATTCTTGGGTAATGCCTTCCGCGCGCAACCTCGCTGCTTACATTCGTGTTTGATCCGCGTATCCGCTCTTCAAGGGCATGCTGCCCTCACCAAGGTCTTTATTGCAACGGATTTGATAGTCACCTTACATCTGCTTTCGTCTGCAACACATCGGTCGAAGACGATGATGATTAGATATGCGCTTTTTCGCCACTTCCGAGCATTAGGAGCGTTACATGGTGAATATCTCGATCAAACAGCATGGAAGACAAGCAAGTCATAGGCCTCATGGACTTAACAATGGTGTGGTAGCTAAGAAAGAGCTATTGATTCATAGCCATGTTCTCGCTGAGTTCTTTTGCGCAACGGAACATAGAGCAACCGAGTGCTTTTGTCATGCCGTACTAAGACGTGAAGTGGACGACCAGTAGTCCAATCCAGCTTCCAAAAACACCCAAGGCGGAGTAGGAGCTGGTGAACATCAAAGGCAGAAACTCCAATCTTGCCCCGAACACCAGTTGATGAATCAAAGAACAATAGGCGATCAGGGGTATAGCGATGGCAATGTAAACAAAAGTAAATCTATCCAGGAGAAACACTCGTGGACGTGATGACCTGTTAACTGTTAGCTTGCGACGAGGCCGAAATCGTCAGGGGACTTACGCTGGAGCAACCCGCTCAAACGCCAGCAGGAACAGGATCAGCCAAAGAATGGTGTACACGGTCTTGATCGGAAACTCTTGTGTGGTGAAGAGGAGTGGGAAAAGCGACACATGGCCAGAAACCGCAAGAGGGCGGAACGCTCCGAGATAACGGCGATCTTTGACCGCCAGCAAACTGAAGGGAATTATGACGAGGAGAATGGCCTTTTCGTGCACATGCCAGCCGAAAAGAAACGATGCAAAGCTGCAAAGAGTGATTGCTCCGACAAAATCGTCCCACGTCGGCGAGAAGAAGACCTTGAGCAGTGCAGGCTTTGAGCACGTTAGCATGCCTGCTCTGCACTGGATGAGGTTGACTTACAATTTGCGCGGCCAAAGTAAGGGTAGCGGTCACACGAGGAGAAATATCAGGAAGCACAGCAAAGGACGTATCTCCAACCAAGCCTCTGGTGACGCTTCTGACTGCTTCTTGGTTCACCGGTAGCTTCAGATACGGAGCCACTAGAAGGGTCAGTATACCATCATGGGCACGAGGTTTTCTGCTTACAGAAAATGAGGACTCTGTCGGTGAAAGAGTACATTGCCCACACGTTGGGCGCCCAGTAAGCATGGCATAGACCTCGAGAAAATGGGAAGAGACGACTCATAACTTGATCCAGCTGGCCCCAGTACACGAACGGACCGAAGGCTGCAGCAAAGATTGCCACCAGACTGATCCCAAGTTTGAAGCAATTGCCAAAACGGGGAAAGAAAGAGTTGCGCGAGAGACAGTATACTCGGCCGAGGTAGGCAGCATATGCTAGTGCAATATAGAGGTAGATGTGCTTCATGCAGAGGAGCACAGCGAATATGATTCCACTGAGCAGTAGCCTAGACTGCTGGCGCGCGAGAACAATCGACAGGATCAAAACGCCGTACATGAAGCCATTGTACTGAAAGTGGATGTGATCGATGACTAGTAGTCCAGGGGAGAGAAATATCGAGAGCGCTGCGACGTGGGACGCTTTTCGTAGAGACGGCGGGCTCGACTTGACGAAACTAGTCGTGTGTGAGCGACAATTTTGAAGATATCCTTTCAACGTACAGATGAAGTGAGTAGAGGAGCACCAGCTCAGTAGCAATTACGGTCGCTCTCTGAAAGTAGACAGTCTGCCAACTATCATAATTCAGATTCTTGATGACCAGCATTTCCGGATCAACGTAGCGTGCAAGCTGTGACATGGCCCATTCGAAATAGGCAAAGAATGGTGGATAGTCCAGAGTCCATTCTGATGTCTGTTCGTAGTACCAATCCCTGACCGGAAGAGAGTTCGTGATGGCGAGCCAGTTGCGGTGCACCTCGAAATCTGTAGATTTATATGCCGGCCATAGTAGAACCTTGAAGGCTGTAGCAACAACAGCTGTTTGGGCGAAGGTGGGATATAAGTCGTCCATCTCGACATGTGCCATTATTTGTATATGAACCTCGGATGTTGTTGTGTATAGCCTTGCATGTTACTGTTCAGATGTTGATTGACTTCAATGCAACAACAAGGACACGCTTGTGATGTTAATTTGTGGAGGCGCCGTGGTTGTGTTGGAGTTTCCTGTTTGCAAAAGTCGTGGTTTCCATCTGGCTGGTACCTTTTCTTGGCACTTGCCGTTTGCGCTTTCCCGCGGTTGGCTTTTCCTGCATGTGGTGCCGCGTAATGATAACCTCGAACCAAGTCGTACTACCTACACCTTGACCTTTCCTTCCATCATCTATTGCATACACGTCTACTGCTGCATCATTTCGCGATGAGCTTCGTCTGCATGCCATCAATGTTCTCCAACATAACATCGCACACGTGCGTAATGGTGTCAGGTCCACACATCACTGCCAAGAGCTTTAGTTGGGTTAGTGATCAGGGGTTGAACTTGCGACACGGACATCGGTGCAATGCTTGTTTCTGGCAGTCTCATCGTCCAGGCGTTCTGACGCACTGAATGCAAGTCCAAGGGTTGCGATTAAGCCTGGTACTTTTCTTCTCCTCGTTCTTCTTCACGACTGTTCGATCTGCAATTCTCCCAATGCAGCCGACAGTCCCTTGATTCGCTCCTTCACAATGATTTTCATGTCTCGGAGACTCCTTGCTTTTATCGTTGTCTCTGTACTATTCGTCTTGTCATGTCTTTACCTTACAGACTTACCTTTGCCCGACTCGGTGGCAGGAACACTTCATGTCCAACACCGTGGTAGATTTCTCTGGAAAAACGTCAAACAGCGTCACCCTGTGGCTTCGTTCCACCGTCTACCTTCTGGTCCACTCGCAACAATCGGCCGTATCCAGCACAACTTCGATACAGAGAGTGAAGCAGATCGTCGAGTAAGAGAGCGTAGAAGAGATGCCGTAAAGGAGAGTTTTCTGCATTCGTGGGAAGGATACAAGCGCAATGCCTGGTTACAAGACGAGGTGTCTCCTTTGACTGGGAACTCCAACAACAACTATGGAGGATGGGGAGCTACGCTGGTCGACTCTCTGGACACTTTGTGGATTATGGGCTTGAAGAAGGAGTTCGCTGTTGCTGTTCATGCGTTGAAGAAGATCGATTTCTCGACCTCGCCGTTACTAAAAATTAATGTTTTCGAAACCAACATTCGCTACCTGGGAGGTTTGCTTAGCGCATACGATGTGTCAGGTGGGAAGGACAAGGTCTTGCTGGACAAGGCTGTCGAGCTTGGAGAGATGCTGTATGTTGCATTCGACACCCCCAACCGAATGCCTGTGACGCATTGGGACTGGCTCAATGGCGCACAAGCGGGTGAACAGCATGCGGACTCGAACACTGGACTCGCGGAGATAGGATCATTTACACTCGAGTTCACCAGACTAAGCCAGCTGACCGGCGACCCGAAGTACTTTGACGCTGTACAGCGAATCATGGACGTCTTCGACGAGGGTCAAAACACAACGAAGCTACCTGGTTTATGGCCCACCATGTTCAACGCTCAACGCCTTGATTTCACTAGGACCACATCATTCACAATGGGAGCAATGGCCGATTCATTCTATGAATACTTGCCGAAACAGCATCTCCTGCTCGGTGGTAGGTCAGAGCAACTAGGAAGGATGTACGAACAAGCGTTGGCTACTGCCAAGGAGAAGCTCTTTTTCAAACCGCTGACGCCGGAGAATCACGATATCCTCATGTCCGGCACCATACAGCGCATGTCTTCGGTAAACATCTACCTTCAGAAAGAAGGCCAGCACCTCACCTGTTTCCTCGGCGGCATGGTAGGACTCGGTGCCAAGGCGTTCTCGAATGATTCGGAGCTATTGACAGCACAACGGCTCACCGACGGCTGCGTGTGGGCGTATGACGCCATGCCTAGTGGAATCATGCCAGAAGTCTTTCTGATGAGGGAATGTACCGAATGGGACTGCGAATGGAGCAACGAGAGGTGGTACGAAGGCATCAAGCACGACGACCTCGATGCCAATGGAGAAGCTAGAAGACTCCCCCTTGAGCAGCGTGCGCAACTCGTTATTGACCGTCAGAATCTCGTACCAGGATTCACGAGAATCCAAGATCCGAGATATATTCTACGACCCGAAGCCATCGAAAGCGTCTTCGTCATGTATCGTATCACCGGAGACAAGACGTGGCAGGACAAAGCATGGAAGATGTTTGTCGCCATTGTGTCTCGGGCCAAGACCGACATTGCTTTTGCCGAGATTCAAGACGTATCAGTCAAGCAGAGCGAATTGTCCGACAGCATGGAAAGTTTCTGGACTGCAGAGACGTTGAAGTACTTCTACCTCATCTTTAGCGAACCAGACTTGATCAGTCTTGACGACTTTGTTTTGTGAGTTGGCTCACCGCTGGTGGTCCGATACTTTTGCTGACCTGATGCAGAAATACCGAAGCCCATCCACTTTTGCGGCCCAAAGCATAACGATGAAATGGTTACGAATACATTTGCATGGTCGGGCGTTCTGATATCCCATGCGAGCATCTAGAAGACGGTATATTGTACGATAAACCCTTTGTTATACAAGCATCCCTTTACAGAACCCTTGACATCTTGCAAAGCATGTACGTGATGCTGCAGACCGCTGAAGGCGTCGAGTGTATCTCAGCCGGCAAACTGGGCTTTTTCGGCGTTGACAGGTGCCGTAGCTCAACGCTAAGGTGGATGTGTTCCTGTCGATCAAACCCTGTCATGTACTTCGGAACGGCCAGTGATCGAGCGCTTTCAAACCGTCGTCAACAACAACTTGCTACATGAGTTGTCGGCGAATTATTGCAGATCGTGAGCAAAAGAACTATCTATGAGGATTGAGCAACAGAACCGCCTCATCTCATCCATAATAGCCTATTCGATAGTCATATTTCTTAGGGACCCTGGGTTTTGTTTAGCCTCAAGGCTCTCAAAATCATATTGCGGAGACCATTCCGGACATGGTATAGCGCCTCGAAGAGTAGGACAGATTGGGATGCTCATTTCGGCACCGCATCTTGGACCACCGTGAGGCCCATCGTCTCACAACCTCTGAGGTACAGTACAAGCATGTGCCCGTCTCGTCTTTCTGTTGCAACATTATTATCGCCCTCCTAGCGCTTGCGCTGCTTCATTCGCTCAACTTGTTCCTTGTTCTGACGGTACCATAGCACGTCCGGCGTCCCGTCTTTTCTCTCTTCAATATTCCTTCCACCCGTCTTCTATACTTTTACGATACACTACCTTTTCTTCAACCTCGCATCTTTGGCTCTGCGACTGTCGTCGCGTGCTGTATTCTTTATTGTCGCTCATTGTCGTCCACGACCTTTGCTCATTCTTTGCTTACTCTGTCATTCGCTACCTTATTACCTTCTGGACATTCGCATTCCACCAACCTTCTTCGCCAATCCTCTACTTAATTGTCTTACCAGTTGGACAACACCTGCATTTTGCATTCATTATCAGCTGTATATTCGACGACTCGAGAGTTGAAAGAGCAGGGATTGACACACAAGCTTTGGTTTAGTCGACGCATTCTTTTCCGCCATATTGTTCCGTATCTGTACGTTACAGCGCTTGACTACTGTTGGAGTAATCGAAGCCTTCACTGGATCCGACTCGTTCAGTAGAACAGCTCCTCAATCGATTCGGGTTGCACAGTACTACGACATTTACCACCATCGTCGCGGCTGTTCTTCTTCCAAGTCCGCGTGACGATTTCCTCTGCCGCATCTCTTGGTATCTTAACGAGCAAATCACTTTCTGATACAATTGTACGAGTCAGACAGGAACAATGACAGACAGCTTCGGATTCTCCCAGGCTGCATTCAATGGCAATCAACCCGGGTATGCCGACCGACACCCTGGTCGTGACCATATTCCCAACATCAACACTGGCCGTATAAACGCTCATGCTTACGGCCTGCCTGCAGACATGCAGACTCCCGGCACCGGTATGGATATGGCATTTACACCTCTTCTCCCTTCGAACTTGTTGGTGGGTAGTCCAATGCAACCCCAATCTCCGGGTTTCGCTTCTCCTCAGCTCCAGCCATTCTCAAGCTTTGCTCAACAGACGCCGCAGCGTCAGCAGAACTTCCAATACAACCCTTCTCAGCAGACCATGATGAGCCCACAATTGTACCAGAATATGATGTCCCCACAGACTCAGCACTCCTTCATGCCCGGTCCCCAGTCACCGAGTCTTGGAGGGTACGGTGGTTATTCTACTCAAGCGATGCCCATGATGACCACTGTTCAGGCACCAATGCCGATGGCACCAGGAGCCATGTCTTCACAAAGCAGAACAGTCTATCTCGGTAACATTCCACCTGACACACCTGCCGAAGAAATTCTCAGCCATGTCAGAAGTGGTCCTATCGAGTCTGTGCGTCTTCTGGCTGATAAGAACTGTGCTTTCATCTCTTTCCTTGACAGCGGTTCGGCCACTCATTTTCACTCTGACGCTATTCTGAAGAAGCTTTGCATCAAGGGACAAGATATCAAGATTGGATGGGGAAAGCCATCTTCCGTACCCACTTCGGTGGCTTTGGCGGTCCAGCAGTCCAGCGCCTCCAGGAACGTCTACCTTGGAAATCTGCCTGAGGAGACCACTGAGGATGAGCTGCGGGAAGAATTGAGCAAGTTTGGACCTATCGATACCGTCAAAATCGTTCGCGAAAAGGCCATCGGATTCGTGCACTTCTTGTCTATTGGTAATGCTATCAAAGCTGTCACACAGCTGCCACAGGAGCTCAAGTGGCAGCCTCCTCGTCGTGTCTTCTACGGCAAGGATCGCTGCGCTTATGTCTCCAAGACCCAGCAACAAAATGCGGCCCAGTATCTCGGTATCGCGCCTGGCTTCCAGGTCATCAATCACGCAGACCGTGAATTGATCTCAAGCGCATTGGCTCAGCAATCCGTTGCTGCCGCCGCTGTCGCGACTACTGCTGGCGGTACACAGAACGTCGGCAATCGAACCGTCTACCTTGGAAACATCCATCCAGAGACGACCATTGAAGAGATTTGCAATGTTGTCAGAGGAGGCTTGTTACATCACGTTCGCTACATTCCAGACAAGCACATCTGTTTTGTTACCTTCATTGACCCTACGGCGGCTGCATCGTTCTTTGCTCTTTCTAATCTGCAAGGTCTGATGATCCATAACAGGAGACTGAAGATTGGGTGGGGCAAGCATTCTGGTGCCCTTCCTCCTGCCATCTCGATGGCGGTCGCTGGTGGTGCGTCACGTAATGTTTACATCGGCAACCTGGACGAGACCTGGACCGAAGAACGTCTTCGTCAAGACTTTTCCGAGTATGGCGAGATCGAGCTCGTGAACGCATTGCGCGAGAAGAGCTGTGCATTCGTCAACTTCACCAATATTGCCAACGCTATCAAAGCGATCGAGGCGGTACGCAGCCTTGACGAGTACAAACGCTTCAAAGTCAACTTTGGAAAGGATCGCTGCGGTAACCCACCAAGACACATGTTCAATGGAGGCCAGCAACAGGGTCAACAACAAGAAGGTGTCTCATCTCCATCGCCTGTCAATGGTTTCCAGCCCAACCGTGGTCAAAATATCTCACCAGCTTCCGGATCTTCGAATCCTCTTCAGGGACAAACTGCTTCTGCCATCCTGAATGCGAGCGGCCACAATCCGTTGACGATGTATCTTGCTGCCGCTCAACAGCAACCTCAGATGCAGCAGGACTCTCACTCGCCACAGAATAATGTCTCACCATCTGGCTACCCGGCTTCGCCATCTCAGCAATCGCAGCAACATTCTCAGATGTCTGCCCAACAAGCATTCTATAGTAATGAGAACACCACTCGACCATCAAACAGCTCTTCGCTCCAGGCACCATCGCACTTTGGTCACCACGCCACTCACAGCATGAACTTTGGTCTCGGCAACGATCTTAGTAACCAGTTTGCGCAGACTTCTCTGGGCCACCGTCATCACCTCAGCGTGGGCGGAAAAGGCAGCAGTCACACTAGAACTCTCAGTCTGCCTGTCTTCAGTCAAGGACCAATTCCTTCACAGTTGCCACCTCAGCTGCTGGGTCAACACCAAGGCAGCTTCTCAGGACTCGGTGCTGGTCTCACGAATTTCGGCAACAACAGTGGAAGTAATGGAGGCTTCGGACTTGCCATCAACACAGACGGAGGCTTGCCCGGCTGGGCCGAGGAGTAGACTCGACATTCTTCGCTATACCCATTCCCGTTCATTGGACAGATTTTCTCTTTGATTTTGCTTCTTTCCGTGTCCGGATCTGGAAAATTGTTTTGGCAAATATGTGGCTTGTAATTCTACTGTCGTCCATTGGGTTAATATGGGAGCACGGTATAGGGGCTGAACGGGACTCAAGGCTGGTTGCAGGTTTCCAAGAGTAGTAGAGGCTTGATAAATTACCAAGATGGAGCATTGAGAAGGCTCAACCTTATACCATTGCGCATACTAAAAGTTCGATTTATATGTGATGCCATGTGAGACTATATTTCAAAATATACGTAAGTAGATCAAATAAACATGCATGTAAGACGACGAGCGTGTTTACCTGACGTCACTGTCACTGAACGCTTGGCGTTACATGAGTCGAGTCGAGTCGAGGGTCGTTTGCCGACAGGTCGTCGCACTCAACTTATAATAAGACAGCACAATGATGCATAACCGTGGCTAGTTCACAAATACGCCTCTGTCCTTGTTACAAGCGTCGAACATGTCAAGCATCCAGGAAAACATGGCGAGGGTTCGCGCTGACCTTGCAGCGCATGACACATCGCCTCAATCCCAGCACGACCGTATTGTTGAAGATCACGAGCGAATTCTGGCTGAACATGAACAAGCTATTCGAGAGCATGAACGACAGATGCGTGATCATAGAAGTTCTCTCGATGGTCATCGTAGACACAAGAGACGGAAAGAAGAAAGTGATGAGTCCTCAGCTGCGCGACCGAGCATGAAATTCAAGTTCAAGCACAGCGGCCATACTCGAAGGCCAAAGGCTTCGAGGAGCAGGACCCATAGTCGGCACACGGAGGAAGGTGAGATGGACGGCACATCTGGGCGGAAAGACGATGATCGACCAAGAGTGAATGCATCTCATCATGTTGAGGCGTTCACAGCTCACCCATTTGTGCGACCTTCTGCTTCACCTCCTTATCTGGACCCTACTATCGACGAGCAACAGCGAAGCAGAAGCAAGAGGAAAATTAGCGCAGCCTCGCCGGTGAAAGTGGAAGACGTGCCAGTAGATCCGGATCACGCTTTTCGTACGTCCCTATTCGATGCCCTTGAAGATGACGAAGGAGCAGCCGCGTATTGGGAGGGAGTTTATGGTGATCCCATCCACGTTTATCCCAGACCGGGCGTTCCTAAATCAGAAGACACCCGCGAGCTCGAAGGCATGAACGATGACGAGTACGTCGAATATGTCAAGCGCAAGATGTGGGAGCGTAAAAACCCGCATCTGGTGAAAGAGATGAAACTTCGAGAAGAACGAGAGCGAGAGAGGGCGCAAGAGAAGCAAAGGCAGAAGGAGCGGACACGGAGGACGGATCAGAACAACAAGTCGCGACACAATAGTGCGTTCATGCAAGACGTTGATGAAGCACTTGCACGTGGCTCGAAGCGTAAGGAGAACAAACGGTGGAGGAATGCATGGAATGTCTATACTACGAGGTGGGGCAAGATAGAGGCTGTCAACAATTCCGATCTGGCGGGACAAGCTCTGAAAGATGCGATACCCTGGCCTGTCGAGAGTGGCAACGTCGGAGCGGCAAGAAGGGAAGAAGTCGAGGCGTTCTTTGCGAACATGCCAGTTGAAAAAGACGAGACCAAGATCAACCGGCTGAAGCTTGAGAGGTTCCGATGGCATCCCGACAAGATCCAGCATCGATTTGGAGGTGCGAACGTAGATGCTGACACACTCCAGATCGTTACCGGCATCTTCCAAACACTTGACGATTTGTGGCTGGCCGAACGTCGGAAGAGTGTGCCGAAGTAGTATCGCCCTTGCCACAGATTGGGACAGCTGTGCGAGTTGGGTCTTTCCCACTCCTTCGTGTATCAAGATTGGTTTACACATGCCCTATAACCCTAGAAAGTGGCTGCTGACGACCAGACGCGGCTCGCCCTGGGGCATCGTACGGTTCGTATCGCGAACGAATCCTCTGAATCCTTCAAATCACAGAATGTGGTCGGCGTATTGAGCCGAACGTGGCTTCTCTTCATTCCTTGCTTGACCCCGAGCAACCAATAATTACTTCGGCATCCTCGGGCCGAACGTTGGTAAGACTTCAGTATGGTATGTCTATCATTTCAACGTTAGATCTGATTCTTCTGTCAAACTCTCTTTCGTGATCTCGTTGTTCGGTCTATACAATGTCTTGCCCTTCAGTCATTCGTTTCTGGCATGTCGCCATCACATTCGCTATATCATTGCAGTATTTCACCCTTCAAGTGGACGCACAAAGTGTTTGCAGTGCTGTGCCGGTCAATCAGACCACTGTTTATGTCCAGCCGGTATCGATCAGCACAGACATCGTGTCGAACACCACTTTCTATCCGATCCCCCAGGTAGCAGTAACAGTCACCAATGCACCGACCAGCTTCGATGGAGTCACAACTTTCTCTTGGACGACAGTATCGACAGAGAATCGAGTCGGGTCGGCGAGCAATACGACAGCGCTGACCACTGCAACCGCGGGTTCTGTCGACAACTGGCCGACTAGCAACTCAACGACGTTCGAGTATGGAACCGCGGCGCTCAGCACCGTTTCTCAATCGTCCAGCACCGGATCGCAATTGTCCACGACCGCTTCCCAAGCGTCCATCACCGCATCGCAGGTGTCCACAATCGCTGTTCAATCATCCCTCATAGACTCGCAATCGTCCATCAGCCTGTCCAGTGCTACCTCCGTCTCAAGTATCTCCAGCAGCATCGTCGTATTCTCTTATTCCTCAACCGTCACGTCAACAGCAGTCACAACATCACAGCCATATACCGCTAATTCGTCAGCGTTGACTACTACACCGTCATCGACCAATGCCACGTCCTTCGCGTTGATCATTTCAGCGCAACCATCCACTGACGCATCACCAGTCGTGGCTACTGCATCTCAACCATCCTCCGTCACATCATCCGCGATCACCAACGCACCGTCTGTTTCTGTTTCTGTTTCGCAGACAAGCTCTCCAACCACATACGCCACGAGATCTACGATCTCAGCTACTTCGACACCAGCACTCGACACTTTCATGCTGACGCTCACGATGCCAAATAAGTCCCAGAAGAGACAGTCAGGTACGCAGTACCTTGGCTCGAATGGGACACAAACAAACGACTGCACACAAGCTCCAGTCTACTCCATATCGTCGAACGGATCACTCACTGTGACAAGTGGTGGACAATCCTACATATACTCCGCAACCACCGGCGCGGCTTATGAGCAATTCATCGCTAGCACAGTTCCAGGCGACATCACCACACAGTTCCAGATATCCAGCTCTGGCACTCTTAGCTGGTTCAATAATGCTTTCTACAACGGTCAAGCATCCTTCTGCCAAATCACGAACGGCACAGTCTACGCCGTCTTCTCGCAGAACGGCGGTCCGCAGGGCTGCATGTACATCCAACTCACGTTGTATACTGTCTCTTCTTGTCAATCGGTTCAGCAAATCACCGGCCCACCTGGTCCACAGGGCTCGCAAGGGCCGCAGGGCAGTCAAGGAATACAGGGCAGTCAAGGAATACAGGGCAGCCAAGGAATTCAGGGCAGCCAAGGAATACAGGGCAGCCAAGGGCCTCAAGGCAGTCAAGGCCCGCAGGGAAGTCAAGGCCTTCAAGGCAGTCAAGGCCCGCAGGGAAGTCAAGGCCCTCAAGGCAGTCAAGGGCCGCAGGGAAGTCAAGGAATAGCCGGCCCGAGCGGAGCTAGCGGCGCGAGCGGAGCAGTCGTCAGTATCATCGAGCATCCTCTCGAATGATCCTTAAGCTGACAGTCATAAACAGGGCGCGACCGGTCCAACTGGCGCAACAGGTGACTATTCTGAGAGACCGCTCTCGATGCATTGCACGTCTAACACATATATGTAGGTCCGGCTGGCGCAGCTGCCACAGGAATCAACTACGCTTACGTCGGATGCTACGTTCAGACTGGTGGTCAAGGATCTACCACTGGTCTCGCATTGGCCAACTACCAGACCACATACACGAACTACGTCGACTCTTCTTGCAGCAGCACCTGCCGTACGGGTGGCTTCATCTACATGGGCACGGTAAATCAGGCTACCACCGGCGCGACATGTTGGTGTGGCAATCAGATCGCATATGTGACTGTCATGGCCGGTCTCCTCGGGGCCAATTCCGTCACTGGAGAGGCAGGAGAGGGTATGTATACAACCATGGATTGGTTGCAGACGAGTACTAATGTTGTGATCAGAGAATTGTTATCCTTGCAATGGTGCAGCCTTGACGGGAAGTGTAGTAGGAACTTGTGGTAACTTTTCGGTTGACACCATAGCAATTTTTGCTCGCACTTTCTAGGCGTTCGTTGCTTTTTATACCAGGGAAGCGCTTTTATATTTCATTAATATCTATGTGGCACTCTTGCTTTCCTAACTGGATATACCAAACTTCTGCCAGTCTCCACAGCCGACTGATGGGCGACACGTGCTACTCAGCGAGCTCCAAACGATCTGATATCCGAAGCGCTTTTATATCTCGTTACAATATACAATTCGGCCTTTCTGACTAGATATACCATTTTTAGCCAGTTTTCACAGATGACTGATTGGAGACACGTGGTACGAGCGAGCTCTGAACGATCTGGTGTTCAAGTTGTTTTTATACCAGGGAAGCGCTTTTATATCTCCTTCGTCCAGCATCACAAGTACCAGCTACTACCCCTGGACCCTCTACCACCACCCGCCATACTTTAGAACCTTAAGCTGCTCTCCAGCTCAAGCTTCTTAATGCAGTCGACATTTCTGAGACTAGTAGTACCCAAATCTGTCCTATCTTTCGTCAGCCTAGTATAGCAAAACTCACTCTCTAAACTCTAGAAGTAGATAAGGGTATTAATAATGATAACGATCGCTACCTATATCTAAAACATAATATTAAGTCTAAGAAGCTACTCCTACTTAGTATTATACTTATTCTAAAGGCCTATATAT
>Ga0058702_10000126_pt1 | contig 56280 bp, 54 predicted proteins | sample AgamicOrSfe_FD_83781 | JGI IMG/M metagenome (GOLD analysis project Ga0058702, IMG submission 83781) | Agave microbial communities from Guanajuato, Mexico - Or.Sf.e | ecosystem: Host-associated > Plants > Phyllosphere > Phylloplane/Leaf | place: Guanajuato, Mexico | collected 2012-05-30 | reverse complement strand
GTACATGTACTGCTGCTGCTGCTGCTGCTGTCCCGTAGACTGTCCCTGGTTCTGAGGCTGCTCCCCAGATGCGCTACGCTGGTGTGAAGAAGGGAGCTGGGCGTTATTGGCTGGGTTTGGTGGTGGCAGAGTGGGGGTGTGCGGTTCTTCATGTCCACGCTTTTGTCCGGCGAGCTGCGGTGGCTGCTGGTTTGCAGAGCCCTGAGGAGCCGGTGATTGCTGCTGCTGAGCCTGACCTTCCTGCTGACCTTGACCTTGCTGAGGAGCCTGTGGCTGTTGTTGACCCTGCTGCTGTGGCTGCTGCTGACCCGGTGGGCCGTATTGAGGCTGCTGCTGGTACTGGCCGTTCTGAGGGTTGTATGGCTGCTGGGGAGGAGCGTACTCGCGAATCATCTGGCCTTGAGGAAGAGGCTGGCCGTATGCGCCGTACAACTGCTGTGGAGGCTGGCCTTGGTTGCGCCAGACGGTATGAGCAGGCACAAAGGCCTGAGTTTGCGCCGAGACTGGTGTAAAGACACACTCTTGCGAGAAGCGCTGGCAGTTGGTGCAGCGACCATCCTCGGAATGCTCAAATCCAGAGCAACGAATCTAGCATCTTGTTAGTCACTTGTAATCCAACTCTTGATTCTGTCAACGCACCTTACGTCGTCTGCAGTAGCGACAAGCGATTGCAGTCCTCTGACGGGGTGCTGGTTGACTCGGGTATGGCATTGGCTGCTGCTGGTAGGGTCCTGGAGGGCCGTACATGTGAGGCGGTGGTGGCAAGGAACGGTATTGATCAGGATGTTGAGGTTGCAGAGTCTGCATCGGAGGTGGTTGACCAGGATTGCCTTGGGCCATCGGCGGCATCTGTGAGAAGTAGTGTCAGCGCGAAAAGATGTCATGCACGATAATGCGCGTGGTCGAGCTCGGTCTGAGATGAGACAGATACACAAGGCGCGTTAACATACCTGGTTCTGCGGGCGCTGGTGCTGCGCATATTGACCGTTGGGTTGAGGTTGCTGTTGCTGGCTTTGCTGCTGTTGCTGCTGCTGGACGGGCTGCTGACCCGGTGGTGTTGGAGTCCATTGCCCGTTAGGCTGCTGAGGTTGGTTCGATTGAGGTTGTGGCGGCGGAGGTGGGTTTGGATTCCATGTACCTGTCTGACCAGGTTGGGGATACATGATGGTGGTGGAAAGTCGACCGGTGGTGAGATTGAAAAAGTGTCGTCACGTCAAGCAATTGATAAATAGAGCCGCGAGCGTCGATTAATTGACTGCCGAGCGTCGTCGGGAACCACGCGACAAAGCGTGAGGTGGTGCCCGTGAGCTGAAGCGGGAGTGGGAGAAGAAGGTAAGGTAAGGTGCGGGCCGTAGGCGTGCGAGCGGGATGGACGTCGTACAAAAAGATGAAGACGGAAGGAAGGAGCGGCCCTGTAGACGCGACGGATGTGCCTGCGAATTATGGATGATGGAGAGCGGAGAAGGAAGCCGCGGTACAACCAGAATAAAATAAATTCTAATGTGACGTGTCTGTCTGTGCGACAACGGAGGAAGCTGGAGAATGAGACGTATTCGTAAAGTAACAGCGACTTCGGATGTCGCGTAAGTTACTGTAGAAGACGGAGGAAGGGAGGCGACAGAGCGACAATGATATGATTACTGTATGCTGATGCGATCCTGCTGTGTCTGCTGTGCTGACGAGAGAGAGAGTTTGTACTATGTGTGCCTGGAAAGGCGGCAGAAGCGGCAGAAGCGGCGGTAGAAAGAGTGCCTTAAAAAAGTACAGTACGATGCACCGCGATCCGAGCGGAGGGTGACGAGCGCGGCAGGTTTGGGTACTTTGGGATGGTGTGAGCACAGGCCTGTAGCCAAAAGAAGCAGTGGCTCCTTCCAAGCGGAGCGGTAGTGCACTGACCCAACTCAGCAGGCGCAACATTTTGTGAGTTGATCCATAATCGACGGGCGGAAGGGAAAGCGGGTCCAACGTCTTTGTACGAATTATCAACGCTAAAATAGGCAGCTAGGCAGGCAGGCCCTGGTATGGGGCTCACTTGATACATTATTGCTTGGTACACCAGTGCTGTACAGAGTAAATAGACTCGAGTGAAAGTATTTGAGTTCACCTTGTCGTGTCATTGATACCGTAGGCAGGCTGCAGCAAGACCGACAGTTGGACAGATCTCGTGGCACGTTACTGTCCTGCCACTGGTAGTCGTGAGCGATGACGGTACGATACTGTAGGTACATGTACTCGTATAGACGCATCTCATGTGACTGACAGTCGATGCACCGTTCCGTGGGCATACAGTGCAGTAGACTGTGATATGTACCTTGGCGTTTCGTACAGATTGTACCACAAGTACCTATACTTTTGTTTGTGGCTGTCGACTTCGGTCAAGGAAGTCTTCCGGCTGGCCGCGCCAATTTCGTTATTTTCGACCGATTGGTGGAGCAAAGGAATATCCGTGAAAGATGAGCGGAGGATCTGGGCAATTTCTTGGACGAATAACGCGACTGACTTCAGCCACTACTGTAACTCCACAGCAGTGGACATGACCGACATGTGGTGCAATGACTATCTAGACGCGTGGGATTAATAACAATCCACCATGACCGTAGACAGTTTCAGTCTCCACGATCCTAGTAGCCGGTCTTTCTAGTCTCTGCTGCAACGACGAATGGAAATATTATTAACGGCCTCGGCTGCCCTGTACTGCACTCTGGTCTCCTAACGAACGGTGAGCGGCGTGACTATCAATCAGTTCAAGCAGCAACCACAACGAGACACGCTCGTGTCACCGATGAATCGCAGACACAACGTAGATGTATTGGACCGAACGACCATCTGCAGTGCCGACGATCGCCATTCCCGCTGTGCTGGCTGGCTGAAGACCAGACCAAACGAAGCAGGCCGAGACATACACAGCCCGGGCGATAGAAGACGTGCAGGAGTACCACTGTTGGCGACAGACGCTCTTGCCTGCATTTGCAAACGGACCGTCTGGTTGCATGTCGAAAGCCCGATGTGACAACCATGGTACAGACGGCACTGGCGCGGGAACGGCGCGGTGCGACGCGCTGCGGTGGAACATGCGGATGCCGCCATCTCTGAAACCCGCTCAGTGCTCAAACGCATGATCAAGGTAATGCTTCAAGCAAGGATGTCACTCATGCCTTATCGCTTGATCTGGTCGATTCGGTTTGTGCCAATCGAGGTCGGTTCCACAGCATCGTGAAGTGACGACTGAAATCGATTAGAACGACATCAACATGTTGAGTTATTCAATACCATCGACGGTGCAATCTCTCTACCGTCGAATGCTCAGAGCTCAACGTGTACAATGGTCGTACTGATGACACGATTCTCGGTTCCGATAGCCTACATGATGGTGGTCAGAGCCCAGGACCGACAACATCGTGACGAGCGTCGCGTGGCCAGGTCCGCCTAAAGATGCTGGTTGGATTATTCGTACGTTTGTCGGTCAAGTCCAGAGTGCTGTAGGTGGGCCACTCCACAACTCCGTGCACTGAGCGCAATAGATTACGGTTGCGGGTCTCGCACGGCTGCACCCATAAATTACTTGCTCGTCTGCAGCAAATCAGCTGAAAGGAATCATATCGAGATCAATTGCTTGTGCAGCGGTCCGCTGGCTTCAGCCGCGCCTCCGCTGTTGCTATTGTTATTGCATGACCTTGACAGGCATTTGCTGAAAGCACTGTCCATAAACCAACCTGTAGAGTGCATTCATTCGTTAGTGCTGACGCGCTGCACGATATTCGAGGGTTCGGGAGTTCGCCTGAAGAGCCATCTTTCTCCTTACCTTGTAAATCGCACTCGTCACCTCTGTCCGAGCCTTGCAGGTAGTCGTCAGAGATGCACAAATTCGCAGGCAGATCTGTTGATCTGTGCAAGGGTCCCATTACGACATGGCTCCGCGGCTTCTGGCCGTGCGAGATTCAAATCGGAAAATCAAGAAAACAATAATTTGATATTATTCCCAAGAGGCAATCATCGCCATGCGATAAACGATCAGCTGTAAAAGTCCATTCCGCAGCTGTGAGTGGCCAGAGCAGAAGACCCGCATCGCGCCGCCCGAAAGAATTGTAAAGCAAGCAAAGATAGAAATGTCAAAATTCGGTACGCACCCCACTTGGCGCTGCGAAGACGTTCCCAAGGATCATCGTATCTGTGATGTCGATTGGAAGTTGCCGAGGTCTGCGAAAGATGATGGAGAAGCCCGTCGTGCGTGCTTGATGTCCTCGCCGTGGAGCGACCACCCCAGCTTTGGTGAATCCGGCGAGTTCAGCTCATAGCATATGAACATCATTATTTAGGAGTCTGGTGAGGAACAGGCTCAGACACAAGATCCGGCACATGTCAAGCTGTTAAACCATCGTCGATGTTCTTGCTTCGTGACGGCGTTGTCGCAAAAGGGCATGATCCACCGAGCTCTGACAGAAGCGACTGACCTGTTCGCCAAGGGACGCTAGATTTTCCGCCGGCGCGGGTACAGTCAGTACTTATCAAGCCATGCCATGTGGCAACCCCTGTCTGAAGTCTGATCCTTTAGAAGCTTGTTTGTTGCCGCACACCGCCCGTCCGCCTCTCCTCCCGCGCGTCCGATCATCTGCCGCTTTATTCCACCTCATCAATTCATGCTCTGGCCGTCAAACGCATGAGGATTGATGGACACAAGCAGGGCTACCAGAGGCCGCACTGGTAACAAACAAGCTGACGAGTGCGTCTCAGGATCCGGTGGTGACCCCGGTCGATATTGGTACATCTGTACATTTTGACTTTGTCCATACCTTGACGACAATCTTTCAGCTTTCCATAGTGCTGGTCTAGTGTGCCGAATCTCAGTCGTAGTAGAGCCCAAGAAAGGTATCATGAATCTGCTCCAAGATGACACAAGGTTCGGCATCGCTACGGCACGACGCGTCACACGATACGTCGGTGGAACCTTTGTAGATACCAACGTCGACCATGTTCCACACATCAACGTGGTTGACCTTCTGTTCAACGTCTGCTAGCAGATTGGCACAGGCAAGACGCCTCTTCGATGGCGGCTTCAATCGCACAAAGGCTGATAGCGAGTCTTGATCAGAGATCCGGCATGTTGACGATCCGGCGGCAGGACACGGTAATGAGAGAGCTCGCTTCCTTCGTCCTCGCTTGTGAATAATTCCGACAGGATACACAACCACCTGTGCCACACTCTGATGTCCTACAGATACTCCCGAATTCGCTTACATGCGGGAGGACGCACCGCTCCGAGCCGTCAGCTCAATGTCGACGACATCTGTTGAGGGGTTGTGTTTGGTCACCGGAGGCGATGCACTGCATGTTCTAGCTGCTTGCTGAGTGGCGTCGACTTGATCGCCTTCCCATCGACGAGAGTTAGGGCGGGTCGTGGAATGATCAATCCAATGGCATTGGACGGATACATGCAGAGCACCACTTCAGAATATTGTGTACGCTCGTTCCTGGCCCTAGGGTTTTGAGAAAGACGCCTCGGTATCGGACCGCTCCAGAGTGGCGGGGCGGAGAATGCGCGCGGTCGCAAAACTGAGCTCGGTAAGTGGTGCTGCCACTCGCTTACAGATGCCAAGCTGAATCGACGCTAAATCACGTGACTGAAAAGACATGCGCGCTACCGCCCGGGTTGTCGATCCTCATGCAAAGTGACTGGGGTTGGTGTGACCTTCGTGGGACGGCAAGTGGTTGTGTATCAGTATCACTGCATCTTTTGCAGCCCTTTCGCGAGGATGTGTCGACAACCTCAACCTGTAGTATGCGTTGGCGCTGCATCTTGTCATTCACCCTGTCACAAATGTCGAATTGTACCTTGACTACTTGAATCTTCCGCCGCTGGACTCGCATGCGTTGGGTGATAGCCGCTTGTTGAAACGAGTCGTGTCTCCGTGCAGGATGCAATTTGCATTCAATATACAGCGATACAGCTTCAATCTATTTCTGTCAGGATGCATCCGACTCCGCTTCGGATCCCGAATCGTCTGGGTCGTCCGAATCACTTTCATCGCCGTCGGGCATGACAACACTGTTCAAATGAGCAACCTAGCCAACAGTCAGCTTCACATGTTCAGTAAGAATGGTCTGATTTGTCTGATGAGAAATGACAAATGGGAAGCGATCGATCACGACACGGAACGCGTTCCTCGAGTGTGCAGAGCGTCCTCAGTCAGCGAGCGTAGAGTCGTGAAGAGCGACTTACAAATGGTTCCATGACAGTCATCAGTTCAACAATCCGCGACATGAAGTCAGGCTTGGTGATTTCGTCCTCATGCAGTGACCGCCCAATGGTGAAACTTTTGAGCCTCAACAGATCGATATCTCGATGGTCGGCCTCGTATCCCTGCATTCATATTGGTTAGTCAAATGGTCCGACAAACAGTCTGACAGTCACTCAGGCCTTGCAGATGCAACTAGACGCCATCACATTGACTTGATCGCGGTCTACACAGAGTTGACACGTCTGCGTGCGCTCGAGCGTTTGACTTCGACTAGGAGCGGGTTGACACCTAGTGTACCAGACATGAACTCCTGCGAGTCGCACATGATGCTGCAAAGGTGTTATGCTAGAGCTCCGAGAATGTCTTGCAAATGACCGGTCAGCTTTGACTGTACGAGTACAGTAGCTAAGCCACGTTAGAGCGCTTGCTGGGTCTATGATCGAGTGCCAGGAGGCTATTGTGTTTGGCGTGGAGAAGCTCAGGGTTGAGCCGCTCTTCAATCTGCTGCATGCCCAAGCCGCTCGGCAAATGCGGACCGCAAAACAACCAGGTCTCGACGTTTGAGACCTCAACTACACGAGCAACCGGCTTGAGGGCGCCACGAACCAGACATGAAAATGATGACTTGCAGTTGATCGCGCTGGTGGAGTGACTGGTCACTGGTTTGCTTTTGAGCGGCGTCCCACGTCGAGGATCAAAGGAGGGTCAATCCTGGAAAAGTACTCGACGATCGGCTCTCACAGCGCCGTCCGGCGGGAGGACTCATGGAAAAGTCCCGCTCCGCGTCGTCGCGTTTGCAGGCGACCACGGTTGATGCTCCAGGTCGTCCAATGCAGGCTGGAAAATAACGCGTTAAAGTAATCTTACCTTTGGTTTGGTCTTGAGGGCGCTCTCTGCATTCGACTTGGCAGAGACAAACGCCTGTACCACTTTTACGGTGTCGTTCTTGACATTCCCTAAGAACTCTTTGCGCATTCGGACCTCTGACAGCACATTCTTGAGCTTGTGCGGTCGGCGATTGATGTTGTTTCGTATAGCTGCAAGATATTGAGCCTCTGGAAACCAGCAGCCACCCCCTGTATGTCCAAGTCAGCTTTGTCAAGATGATAATTTTACGACAGCTACCGATGAAGCTGCTTCCTGGTGCTATTTGAAGGTAGTATGCAGCATATGGGCCCTTGCGACCAGTCCTTGACCAGGCAGCAGAATAGTAAGTCTTGTATGGTGTTGGATCTTTCGAAAAGCGGATGTCGCGATAAATTCGGAAGACCTGAAGGAGTCGCTGTCAGAAGACGTTGGAAAGGCGTGCCTCCGAGGAACTCACAATGTCTTTCACGGGAAGTTCAGGTATTGTCTCGTCGATCTCTGTGAGCTTCTCTGTCAACTGTTCGACGAAAGATGTCCAGTCGTTTAACGAGGCTCGATAATCAGGATCATGCACTGTGAGAAGACCGTTTATAAGTATAGTGCATACCAAAGAGAGTTAACGTATTTAAACTTACTCTTCAGCCAACCACGATCGTTATTTGCCTTCAGATCCTTGAGAAACAGCATTGTGTTTGGGTGGATCGTGTCGTCCTTGTAAGGTGTTTTGCCAGCAAGTCTTGCCTTGGGTTTCTTGATGATGATCTCCGTACCGGGTTCGAGATCAATATCAGCACCGACCCTCCAGAGTTCTCCTTGCGTCGTTTGCTGGGTCCTTGGTGAAGGCTTGCCCTTCGCTGGAGCCTTCCGTGTCTTTGGCTTAGGCTTTTCGTCCTCTGTGAAGTCGTCTGAATCGTCTTCATCGTCTGAACTTAGGTGATCGACTGCTGTGTCAAATTCCGAGTCGGCGACGGCTTCCGAGGAGTCACTGTAGATTTGGTCTTCTTTCTCCGTGGTGTTGTCCAAGGAATCTGAATCGGAAGTAGCCTCCAACGAATCACTGCCAGGTTGATCGTCGTCCTCTCTAGTATTACCTACAGACCTGGCCTTTTTGAAATGTGGACTTGTCTTTGGTGTGACATTGATTGCCTTGGTCTTTTTCTGCTGTTTTGCAGGGCGTGGCGTGATGTTCGACTGATCGGATTGGCGGCTAGACCGCTTTTTGGTGGTCGAAGTGGGTGTCGGGGTGTCCGCTTTGTCCGTTGACTTTCTCGCAGACCTTCGTGGTGGCATTTTGATATTGATCTTGCACCGTAAAGTGGATGTTTGCAAGTATCCAAAGTTTTAATAAACGTGGACCCTATCGATGATTGTTCTTTCCTGAATCCAGGTCGAGAGTGATGACAGTACTGTAATTCAGTCGCGTCAGAGTTATTCGTTGTTGCCTATTGTTCCTGCCCAGGGAGGCGCGAAGACGTCGCGTTGAGCATCACAGCCTATACCGAATGCGGCCATGTTCAATTCTCACATTTTCACATCACTTTTCAAAGACTCCACATGTCGAATTCTTTCACGAACAAGAAAAGAAAGATTCTCGAGCAGCTGAATGCTCCAAGCGATGAATATACAGATGCCTCTCCAAAAGGTTCGGTAGACGAACCAATTCGAGAGTTTGTTGACGAAATCAACGCCATCGATGATCTGGTGACCACGAGTAGTTGCTCAGGCCGATTCGCCTTCTACCTTGAAGGAGCAAAGAAAGGATCGAATCATCTCGACAATGGCTCCAGTGAGCAGCAGGCTGCGAGTACAGGCGGCAAAGGTGGAGGACAATGGCTCTATGTTACCCACGACCCGCTACCAAACACACCATCTGTGGATGACATGATACTTTCGGACAATGACTTCGAAACAAGGCATACGGAGCAACCCATTCCGCCTGGGGCGAGGTTTATACACTTCAAGTTCGAACCCATGATCCTTCACATTCTGGCCTCCTCCGTCGACGCCGCAAAGCGAGTACTTTCAGCCGCGCAAGTAGCAGGCTTCCGCGAAAGCGGAATATCAAGTATCTCGGGACCACCTGGCAAGGAAGCAGACATGGTGATGATCGCCGTTCGCTCCACAGGATTGTCTACGGACAGTCCCATTGGTTATCTCAATCAAGACGACAACGAGAAGACTCTCGCATTATCAGTCAGCGAGGCATATGTGCAGAGCCTAGTAGCAATGGCCAACGGAAAGTTCAGCACGAATACAGAGCGAACACAGCACTTCCGAAAGACTTTGCTGGAGAACTTCACCCCATCATCAGGAGCGGCTTCCGAGTGGGAACCAGCAGACGTCCGCAAAGCGAGGAAGCGAGAAGAGGGTCTACGGAAACAAGCAGAGGCGCGTTCGAGACAAAGCGAGAGCACGCCGTCAATAGCAGCAGCTATCAGTCTCAACAGATCAGCGCTCGATTGAAACCTATCTACTTCTTCGAGACCTGGCCTCTAGCCAAGAAAGGCATCTTCTTTACCTCCCTCTCACCCATGACCAACGTAACCGACTCCCCCATCTCCACAAATTTGAAACCCTCGAACCCAGCCCTCTGGTACAAAGTCCTCATACCCTCCTCGTCAAAGCCATTATGCGCAATCGTATGCCTCATATGCTTGAATTCATCCTCGCCATCCTTTCCTCCTCCATGCCCGTGCCCATGTCCGTGGCCATGGCCACCGCCACCACCACTGGGCAACCAATCCAAGATCAGCACGACACCGCCCTCCTTGACCCTCTGCGCAAGCCGTCGTAGACAACGCTCCGAGTCCGAGAAATGGTGGAACCCTAAGCCGACGGCGGCGACGTCGTATTCTTTGTAGGCATCCAGTGCTGGATCGACGTCTTCGGCGAGTAGATTGCCGACCGTGGCATCCGTGGAGATGCCGTCGCGTTGCATTCTCGTGCTGTACTCTGTCACCATGCCCTCTGAGATGTCCATTCCGGTGGCGGACGTGATGTGCGATTTGAAGGCCTGGGGAGTCAGTGACATGGACGGAGGTCGAGGAGGTCGAGGAAAGTGGACGTACTCTTGTCACCATGCCGGTGCCACAGGCGTAGTCGAGAAGTTTGCATTGCTTCTCATCGCCGTTTGGTGGGTCGATGAATCCGTTCTCGAGCTGCTTGTGGATGAAGGCAATCAACTGGTCGCCCATTTTTTGTTGCCATGGTTGGGTGTCGTAGGTTTTGGCTCGTTGGCTGTGGGACTTGGGTTAGCATCGTAGCCTCTTTCGTTCTTCGATTCGGGCGAAAGATTGTATGGCATCGTGATATGTGTACAGTAGCAAATGTATGTGATATAACGTATGGTATGAACGATACATGAGTAGAGATGACTCAAGATGTAGTACTTACTCCCATTCCCTGCGGTTTGCCTCGGAAAGATCTGCCATAATTACTGACGTGTGGTTGTCGTCTATATGATGTTTGAAATGATGTCTTGATCTCGAGGACGACTTTCGAACGTATATATAGTCAGTCGAGTGAAGATGGAATTGGCAACAAATGTGTCCGAAGATGTGGTTCGCCGGAGACTTCTGTTGACTCCGCCTCCATGACTTCACGATGTCTCCGAGGGATTGAAGACGTGATTATTGCTGCCACTACGAGGTTTTCATTCATACGACGGAGTTGTGGGTACGAAGGGAGACGTAGTTTTTCGCCCATACAGCAGAACAACAGTAGTGATCAGTGATAAACGCAGAGTCCCTTCATATCGTTTCATTGACAAGTACCAAGTCTACTGAGGCTTCTCAACGACAGGATGGTCTCGTCCGCTCTCACATAACAAATGTGCTCATGAACGTTTGATCAGTAACTCACAAAACGGCCATGTAGATTATGAGCAGGTAACAATGTATAATGGTAATACGCTAAAGGAGTAAGACATCAACACTTCTCTCATTAGATCATCGGGTATCAAGGTATCAAAACTGCATCGAAAGCTACCACAGAGCTTTTTGCACTGCACGCAGGCCTGGGCTAATGTTCACACTTCCTCAGCAGGCTCATTGTTCCTGTCCGTAAGATGCAAGAACTCGGACGGATCATCACCAGTGATCTTCTGCCAAGCATCTCTGACACTTTCCAGAATTGCTTCATCGAAGACAGTATCCAGAGAAGGACCCTGAAAGCGCATGACGTTCGGCCGACTGGAATCGAAAGTGACTTGCGCAAGGGGTGTGTTGGTACTCTGCTCGTACGTGAGTGTCCATAGTACAGCGGGTTTCGGTTGTTCGCCAGTGCTGGCTACAAGCTGATTCACAGCGGCCTCCAAGACAGGACCAGCCTTGTCCAGTGCTTGCGCAATGCTTGCATAAATGATAGCTAAACACAGAATTAGTCAAGGTTCGAGAACGGTAGTGACTCGTGTAAAGATTGAAGTGAGGTTTGCGACATCAGGTTGTCAGAGGTTGTTATCGTCAATGTTGTTCAGACAATGTAGATAAGTATTCTTTTTAGGTTGGTTCATCCTAGCAAAAAGGGATCGAGGAAGAGATTCTGGTAACTTACATTGACCTTTGGGGCATTCTCCAGTGTCGCCGGAATGAATTAGAAGATGTACCGGCAGTGTGTTCTTCGTTGATGAATCACCGCCTTTCGCAAGTGATTCGACAGGAAAGAAGACAACCGCCCCGCCAGGTGTCGAAAATCCTTCAGCGGTAACAGGGAAGAGTGAAGGTAGCGTCGACGAGATGACGGAGATGCTTCGCGACACGATCAAAGGCTGAGACTCGAGACTTGTCGCAGAGAAAGTGGCTGGTGCAGATACGCCCAGCGGGAATTGATCCTCGGAGCCAATGATGATATCCGTCGAGACAGTATCTTCTCCGCCAAGTTGCACCGTGAGCTTTCTGCCTGCTTCTGACGTCGCATCTCCGACAGACTCAATAGACCTGTTAAGAACATAAGTAGCTCCATTGACAGCGCCTGCTCGACATGCGACCTGAGTGATCTCCGAGAGCCCACCCCATTTCGCCAATACAGCACTAAAGCCGGGACCAAAAAGACCGATCGAGCGAAGGTGGTTCGCTATTCGAGCAATAGCAAAGCCAGTCGACGTTTGCTGTGGCGGAAGTGTACTCATGGTCAGAGCAAGCAATGGACCGTGAAAATCGGTCGCAATCTTGAATTTCGAGGCCAGAAAGTCAGGAAACGGCATGTCTTTCTGAGGCTCCCATTCTTCAGTCTTCTCTTCATAGTTTGAAACAAAGCGCAAGAACTTGACGAGTGCTCCTTTTGCCTTGAGACTCAGCGAGGGATCTGCGAAAATATCCTCTCTGCTATTTGGCACACGACCGAGCTTGCCAGAGAACCAAGAAGCACCATCGACGCTCTGTCCCGGCGGCTCATCGTCTGGAGTCTTTTGGTAAACAAACCAGCTGCCTACTGCTTGGAAATCGATTTGTTCGTGGACATGTGACGACACCAGAGCAGGTAGAAGTTTTGTCCGGGTGTAAAGGAGGTTGGGAGCCAGCGCAAGATTGTAACCCCGAAAAGATGTGAGCTTGGGTTCCTCGGAATCATCAGACGGTTTTCTGATCGAGGCGTTCTTGAAGGGCGACCTTGAGCCGTCTACGGTACGTTAGCGGTAGTTAGGATTCGGTGCCGGTAAAGACGTACCCTTATTGACGTTCTCAGCCCATTGTTCGGCTTCTTGTATGCTCAAAGCTGCCTCCGATTGACCGTAATAGTCATTCTTGTCTAGGTGTAGAATCTTTTTGTCGGAACGAGACAAGGCTCTTCAACCAGGTCTGCGTCAGTCAGATTTCGCTCGTGTAATAGTAGAATAGGATGTCAGACTTACAGTGCGAGCAGAGATTGCTGGATCCCGGTTCCAGCAATCACCACATCCCACGACGAACCATTCAGCTCCTCCATAATGGACGTGCTTGAAAGACAAAGAGGAAAATATAAATGGAGTGTGGGAAGAGGTGGATGCCTCGCGCATGAAGCGTGTAGCGTGCCCTGGTCCGGGTCCGAGCTTTTTGCGCTTGGAAAATATTCTTGACGACAACTCATGGCAAAGCGTTTCTCCCCTCCTTCAACGCGCTTTCAGACCACCTTTCTTTCATTTTCTTCGGGCTAGGTGGATTCGAAACGACCTCTTCAGTGTTGGTCTGTCACAAGCGCGTGAGAAGGACCCGCCCAGTATCTACTGCTCCAGAAATTTCCTGACGGAGTGGCTCGAATGGTGCGAAATATCTAGATACAAATATTAATAAATCTACTGTCAGTACATATCTGTTTTATCGTGATAACTCCTGTATTGAGATTGTAATCGTAGGCCTCGATCGTTTCACCAGAATTGATCTCATCACATATCAGGAAATTTCCCGTCAAAACCAACATTTGAACTCTCAAGTAATCTTTCACCTCACAAGATATTGCGATGGCCGACTTTCAATCCTCCTCCGAGGTGTTCCTCAATTGGTTCCGTTCCGAAGCAGGCGGCTCATTCCACTCCTCGCTCGCGATCACAGATCTTCGCTCTCGTAATGCTGGTCGAGGTATCATTGCCACTGCGCCCATTCCGGCCGACACTGAGCTCTTTACGATACCGAGACGCAGCATAATCTCCGTTGAGAACTCGAGCCTTTCGAAAAAGCTTCCTCAGATCTTCACCACCCTGAAAGACGCTGCAGCCGAGGACAACGCCCACGATGAGGATGAGATCTCGCTGCCGGATCCCTGGTTCGATTTGATTCTTGTCATGATCTACGAATACCTACAAGGCACATGCTCACCATGGAAACCATACTTTGAAGTCCTGCCGTCGACCTTCAACACGCTCATGTTCTGGTCCGAGGCCGAGCTCTCCGAACTCCAAGCCTCGGCCGTCAAAGACAAAATCGGCCGCGAGTCTGCCGAAGAAATGTTCGCAACCAAGATTCTGCCCACAATCAAGCAACACAGCGACGTCTTCTACCCGGCAAACACACCGCACTTGTCAGACCAAGACCTCATCACCCTCTCCCACAGAATGGGCAGCATGATAATGGCCTACGCCTTCGATCTCGAGACGGAGAACAAACCAACCGACCCCAATGCCTCGGACGACGGTTGGGAAGAAGACCACGAAGGCCTGCTGTCAATGGGCATGGTGCCGATGGCAGACATGCTCAACGCCGACGCCGAGTTCAACGCACACCTCGACCACGGCGCCGAGACACTGACCATGAGCTCCCTGCGCCCCATCGCAGCTGGCGAGGAAGTGCTCAATTACTACGGCGCGCTACCCAACAGCGACCTGCTGCGGCGATACGGCTACACATCTGTTCAACACGCGCGCCACGACGTCGTCGAGGTATCCTGGGACCTGATCCACGCGGTCATCGCGAAGCGGTTCGTGGGGCAAGCGCTCGGTGCGCCGGACGAGGAGGAGATGGAGGATTCGTTCGTGCTCGAGCTCGAATCGGGTGAGCCGGACGAGACGGGCGTGAACACTTCCAGCGCGCAGTTCACGGGCTTTCCCGAGGAGCTGCAGGTGCAGGTCTACCAGACGATAGCGCCGGCGTTGGGGATTGACACAGGGAAGAAGACGGGCAAGGAGGAGAGGAATAGGCTCGATAGGGCGTTGTTTGAGGTTATGATCGCCGTGTTGCAGGAGAGGCTGACCATGTACGCGACGACTGTGCAGCAGGATGAGGAGTTGTTGCGCCGGCAGGATGTCCAGGGACGCTTGAGAATGGCAGTCGACATTCGGATTGGGGAAAAGAGGTTATTGACCGAGGCTCTGGGGTTTGCGCAGAACTACGTCAAGGGCTTGGATCAGGCCCCCGTGCAGCAGGAAGATGGCGAGAGGCCTGCCAAGAAGCAGAGGAGGTAGATAATATACGATACCATAGACTTTAGACATATAGCACAGCTTCAACAGCCACACTATCACATAACGATACCCAGTCAACAACTGAATCTCCACTCATCTAGAAAGTAACAAATGGCGGTATATTCTCCTCTGTCTATCTTTACCCCATACGTTCTCATCTCTTCCAAGCCCCGGTATCTACAACTTGCTCAAGACAGCATCGGCACCAGAAACATCGACATCCCTCGGGCTCTTCTCGTTCTCGGCATACGAGACGGTACCGTCCTTCTCAATAATCATAGCCCAACGACCGTTGCGGTCGCCCATGCCAGCGTCCCAACCGTGCTCCTTGCTGAAGAAGGTCTTGGTGTCGGACAACAGGATAATTTCGTCATTGGCAGGGATCTGGTTGACCTTGCCCCAGGCGCACATGACGAAGGCGTCGTTGGACGCGATCACGGCGACTTGGTCGACGCCCTTCTTCTTCAGGTCGCCGATCTTTTGGATGTATGGGGGCAGGTGATAGGCTTGGCAGCCGGGGGTGAAAGCGCCTGTGATATGGTGTTAGGGTTGTTGAGGGGTTGAGAGGTCGAGCGTTGTGGGAGCTAAGGTAGCACTGACCTGGAACGGAGACGAGGACGACCTTCTTGCCGGCCCACTTCTTGCTGGCGTCGAACTCTTGTGGCATACCGCAGGCCGTGGCATCAGCGTCGGTGATTGGAGCCCACCTTGAGTTTGTCAGCATGGTCTTGGTCTTGGTCTTGGTCTTGGTTCTGTACACAACCAAGCTGCTGTTTCTGTGTGCTGCGCCGCTATTCATCAAGGTACATTGACCGAGGAGCTGCACTTACTCGAACTTGACACCCTCTGGGAACTTGTCGCCTGCCTTGAGAGGAGCCATTGTGATACGATAGATGTAGTAGTGGTTGGGGTGAAGTGGAATCGTGATTGAGGGATTGCTTGGAGTGTGAGTAGAAGTGTTGTATTGGGAAGAAGTTATCAAAAGGTGTCGGTCAAGACAGATGAACCATGCAACGCAATGACAAATCGCAGGCAAGGCTCGAGCTACGGCGTTTATGCTCACCAAACGGCGGCTTTAAGTTACGATATATTATGCTTTCAACAGCGACGTGTTTTAGTTTCCATTATTACTCGACGCTTAGATTGGAGGATGAGGTTCTATAAAGCCCAGTGCTATCAGCATTATCACTGCTGCCTGGCTTCCGAGCAGTTGCCCCTCTCGTCCCTTCCCTTCCATTCAGGAACATCGCCGACGCAAGAAGGTGGGATACGGCTAAAGTTCCCATTGAGGAAGGCCTGCCCCTCCATCCTACTTTCGCCAAGGAATCCAAGCATGATGCACCTCCGATGTGTAACTTAAACTCCGGTGAATCTAGACCGATGAAGAGCATGACCTTCTACCTTCTGCTCTTTTGACCACAATTAGTGGGACTACGAGGACAAAAGATCCTCGTCGGGTCTGACGATAAATCAGCATTGAGGTCCCTCCCAGGTGTAGAAGTTGCCTATCATTGAAGCGGTTTCTATGCATGGTCCGATCGAATGCATGGAGGCCTTCGGTCGGAGTTCTGCCGAATCCCATGCAGCGATCAATTCGCAGACCGACTCCTACACGCACAATCACAATCACAACCACAGATCAGCTCTGACTCACAACCAAGCCAAGGTAACCGCGCTATAGACTCCTTCCGATAGTGTGCGCACTCAGAATCCATCTCCGCAAGCTCTTTCACTTTCTCCTTCATTGTAAAATATCCTCTACCATGTCCCTCGTCCCACCATTCACGCGCGAGATCGCACAAGCCAAAGTCAAGAAAGCCCAAGACGTATGGAACTCACAGTAAGTCATGCCTCTCGCACCCACCGTCTCCTCTTCCTCACGACCCAGGGATCCCATCGCCTGCTCCAAAGCCTACACACCCGACTCGATCTGGCGCAATCGCGACCGCTTCCTGGCCGGCACGGACGCTATAATCGAATTCCTGACCAAGAAATGGGAGAAAGAGAAGAACTACCGCTTGCGCAAGGAGCTGTTCGCGTTCTCTGACGACAAGATTGCTGTGCAGTTCTGGTACGAGTATCAGGACGCGCATGATGGTATGCGGTGGAAGCGGTGTTATGGGCTCGAGGATTGGAGTTTTGCGGCTGATGGCAGGATGAGGAAGAGGATGATGAGTGGGAATGATGTGTTGATTGAGGAGGGCGAGAGGTGGTTCAAGGATGGCGTTGATGTTAATGCTGTTCATATCGATGAGAAGCATTGGTAGGCTGGGATGCTGTTGTGCGTCAGAGGAATGGTTGATGTATCGGAGGTTGTCTCCTACCTTATCTCGAAATCGTTCGTCTTCTATGCCACGTGATGGGCTTCCGGTTGTGTAATTCTACCCTCGACTCATGCTTTCAAGCAGGCGGCGTGTTGTGAATGACGACTGCGATGTACTTTGAATCCGGCACGATCACAACCTCATTCTTCCTGGTCCTGAGTCTGAGCAACTTCAACTGGTCGTCATGTGTGCCATTCAACTCCCGCGCCATGTCTTCGGAAGTCTTGACAAAATTGTATACCAGTCGCGCGATATCCTCGGCAGTCCTCAGTCCACCAGTATCTCCATTCGATGTGTTGTTCGAAGGCGGCAAAGCACCGTCTGGATTTGCTGTGTCTTCTCTTGATTCTAGGCCGGAGGATTGGACGATTGCGCCGGTGTCTCGTGATAGGATGAGGGTGCTTTGAACGCCGGGCTTCTGCGACAGTCGGTTCAGATTGGCAATCGTGTCGTCCGCGAATGCATTGTTCTGCATCTTGGAGTAATTCCAGTGCAGCGTAAGTTGAGCGAGAGTTAACGTGATTGATGATCTGCAAAGGTTGTGTTTACTTGTGTATTTGCCGTAGTTGCGGCCACCCGTCCAAAATCTTTATCGATAACCAAATCTGTCCAGGGTTCTCTACACTACAGTAACTACACCCTTCCTCTCCCCTCCACTACCAGAGTCTCTCAAGACCAACAAACAAGATGGGCGCCTCAGCAAAGCGCAAGAAAGAGAAGAAAGCCGACTTCGTGAAACCGAAACTGAAGGTCGGCAAAACCGCACCCAAAGCCGCCAACAGCACATCAACAGCCTTCAAAGCAAAATCCATCGTCCTGAACCAAACCTCGCTCTCGTCCTCGGCACCGACCTCAACCGCACTATTCACACACCAGCTCTCGCTCCTCAGCAGCAAGCAAGACACGCAACGAAAAGATGCGCTACAATCGCTCACGAACTCCCTGGCCGGCCTGAAAGACAACGACGACGCCGCCCTCCCGCAACCCGCCATCACGATCCTGCACAAAGCGCGACCGCTACTCATCGACCCCTCGAAATCGATCCGCGAGAACGTGCTGAAACTGTTCCGCGCGCTGCCAGCCGCGGAGATACGGCCCAACGTCGCCGAGATTTTGATATACGTGCACATCGGCATGACGCACATGTCAGCGGCGATCCGCGAATCGATCCTGGACGTGCTGGCCTTTCTCCTCGAGTCCGCGGGCGCGGAAACAGTCGGCTGTCCCGGGGGCTGGGTCAAGAGTCTGCGGCGGTTCGTGGCGGTGCTGAACTGGGCTGCCAGAGCGCCGGTCACGGCGGCTGCTGCGGATGGAGATAAAGATAAAGATGCTTGGACCAGCACGAGTAGTAGTAAACCCGCGGACGCGAAGTTGAGGGCCAAGACTATGACTTTGTTGGCCCTGTTCCTGGCGACGGGACTGCGGTCGCCGGATGCGCTGGATAGTGCTGACATGAGGAGTGCGAGGGCTGCGAGGATGTGGCCGCTTTGGAATACTGAGATGCATGTTCTTGGACGGAAGGCGAATCCGTATGGGTATTTGAATCTGTTTGGCGCGGTTAGGGATGAGGAGGGCGAGATGTATGATGACGCGGAGAGTAGGGCCGAGGTCTATGGCGAGCTGTTTCACGAGGGCGTGCTAAAAGGCATGAAAGCTGCCAAGAGGGAGGGTGGCGAGGTCGGTCGAGCAGGGAGTGCGCTTGATAAAGTCATTGGGGGGTTCGGGCAATGAAGAGAGGGATGAAAGACCGAGGTGCGAGACTTTACCATGTCTCCTGGACGGAAATGTTTGGATCTTTTGACGATGAAATGTACAGATATATGATACCCAGCTATGCAAATGCTACACTTTCCATTATCCTACCCGACTCCAGACTCATAATCTCGACAATCTACAACAACTCGGACAATTCCCCCTTCGGCGCCGCCGGCAGCGGGATAATAGCGCCCTCAGCATTGTCACCGACAAAACTCCTCGAGCTCTCGCCCAGCCAGACCCTAAACTCACCATCAGGCAGAACCCAATTCTGAAGACCCACATCCCAGAAACTAAGATCGCGTCTCGTGAGCTCAAACTCCAGATCCGCCAACGACGGTGGCGTCTTCTTCGGCGGATCGTCAAGGAGTCCCCATGACGGTGGAGCCTTCTTGTTCTGCGAATCGTCAAGGAGTCCCCATCCAGGGTCATCTCTCTTCGTAAGCCCATCACTGCCGCGCTTGCCCAGCAACACTTTCTCCCACTTGCGCAGCACGCGCGGCGGCATCACGACCGTCTGGTTGAGGCTGTTGGTCATGTTGGCGGGGAACTGCACGTACAGCTGCGCGACCAGCGCGCCGGCGACATCGCCTATATTCTCGACCCTGGTCCTGACGAGGGCGACCACGGTGAACAGGTCCGGGTTACCGCCTTGGGCGCCGCCGGCCTGCGACGGTTGCTGCACGACGTCGTACCCCTCGGGGTAAGGGTACTTGCCGCGCTTCTTGGCGTCGTTCTCCCAGTTGATATACGGGTAGACGAACTTCTTCAGCTTGCGGAAGTTGGGTGGGAAGAGCGCTGTTGATGGCGATGGGATGCGGCGATCCACAGTCGGTGCGTCGGCGGTGGGCTTAGGGCGCGCTGACGGCAGGGGTCCACGCTCGGGAAGTAGGGAGATGACGTCTGCTTTTGAGATGCGGAAGGTCGTGTAGGACAGCCCGTAGCCGAATTCGTAGCGCGGTGTGATGTTGTGGTGGTCGAAGTAGCGGTAGTCGATCATGATGCCTTCGGAAAAGTTCTGCTGTGGGACCAGGTCCTTTGGTTTGGTCAGGATCCGGGACGTTGGACCGTAGTCCTTTTCGGCTTTGGCGATGGTGTAGGGCAAGTGGCCGGATGGGCTGACGTCGCCGAACATGACATCAGCAAGAGAGGTGCCGCTTTCTTGTCCGGGCAGGTGAGCAATCAGCACGGCCTTGACGTTGGGCAGGTCGATCCATTTCTCCAAGATAGTAGGGCCGACGGTGTGAACAACGACAACCACTGGTGACTTGCCGTTACCGCAGTTCTGCGAGACCTGCTTTACCAGATCGTCACCTCCCTTCTGAGGGTACAGATCCGGTCTGTCACCTTTGACATCCTTCCATGATGCAAAACCTTCACCAGCGTCAGAGTTGATAAAGACCATGCAGAGATGTTGCGAGGTCATCGAAGAGGTTGGGGGAGTGTTCGTCGAGTAATTGGTAATCTGGACTGTTTCCGGTACGAAGTTTGCCTTGATCGCGTGCATTGGTGAGATGAGGTACGGGAACTCGACAGCTCCAGAGCCCCAGCCTTGAGCCAAAGTGTATTCATTGCAAGCACGATCGGCGCATGCATTGGGACCATCTGGGTTGTCAAAGGCGTCCTCGCCATAGATTCCGACGCGCAGCGGTGTGTTGGAATCGCGAGTCATTGCTGTACCGTCGTGGTGAAGTGGAAGTAGACTGTGCTCGTTCTTGACCATGACAATTCCTTCTGCAGCAATTTGGCGAGCGACTAGATTATGGTCTTGTTGAACTTCGACGAATTTGTTGACCACTCCAGAAGCTTTGTCGTCACTGCCAGAGTGTAGCAGACCTTCGTTTTCCCAGGTCCAAGAAGAAAAGTTCGGTCCACCGTTTTCGCCAACTGGCCATTTGTCCTGGTCATCCTGACCCATCTGGTACCATGCAGCGACTACCCGCAAAACCATGTCGTCAAGCCTCTCGACCGGGACCGTTCCGTTCAAGACTGCCTTGGTGAGTTCTCCGCCCCATAGAGACTTGCCATCCTGCCAGATGAGACCGTCTCCGGGCATTGACATATCCAGACCGGACAAGGCACTCGCTACACCACTCCTCTGAGCCAGCCAGTCGCTCTGAACGAAACCCTGGAAGCCCATCTCGTCTTTCAAGATACCGTTGATGAGCTTGCTGTTCTGACAGGCGTAGCTGTTATTGACTTGGTTGTAGCTGCACATGACACTGGCCACACCAGCGCGTATGCAGTCAGCGAATGGCCATGCGTAGATTTCGTGCATTGTGCGGTCGTCGATGTTGCTGCTGATGGCGTTTGGTGTGCCCCATTCCCAGCTCTGTCTGAAATGTTCTTGTTCATTGGCGACAAAATGTTTCGCGGTAGCCATTACACCCTCGTCCTGGATTCCCATGATCGTCAGAGCAGAGGCGTAACCCTGGAGCACCGGATCCGCACCGAATCCTTCCCAATTTCTTCCACCAGCCGGCAACCTTCCTAGAGGTCCCATGGTTGGACCAAGGGCGACATGAATACCCTTCAGACGAGCCTCGATACCATGGGCTCTTCCCTTGTCATACATCAGCTCTTTATTCCAGGTCGCACCGATAGTGAGGGGAGCGGGGAATGCAGTAATGTGATCGGCGAAGCGGATGCCCAGCGGTCCGTCCTGCAGACATAAGGAAGGAAATCCTAGTCGGTCGACAGGTCCAGTGTTGCCAACGCACATGCCCATGCTCCAACCCGTGCCGGTAGTAATGTTGACCTTTTCCACCAGGGTCATCTGCTTGACCATCTCAAACGCCTTATTGTACGAATCCCGCCACTCCTGGACCGTACCACCCCTTGGTGTCGGGTACCAAGGATCGCTCTGTCCATCGACTGGGACACCTCCAGAGGACTTGACGACCCAGAAGCCGCTCATACCGAAAAGGAGCAGCACAGCCGTGACGAACAGCAGACTCATGGTGCAGCACATGCGTCCTGGGTAAAGTCTCGAGGTCCATCCTGAGCGCTGCTTGAGCCAGGCGAGCTTGTCCCGGTTGACATATGAGTGAAAGGCTCTAGAGTCATCCTTATCGGCGTAGTCCTTGTCGCCTTTGAGGGGGTCGAATTCGCGTACTGATTCATGCGATGAACGCGTCGATGTGGATTGTCGTACTTTGTAATCTGGATTGGCGTAGCTAGGCGAACTCATGGGCGAGTCGCGGAGCTCAATGTCGGGCATGATTTCGATTCGTAAAGGTCGTCACAGTTGCATGTCTGTGCAAAGACTGTACGAAAAAGAGGGCCACGAAGACGAGGAGCGACTGTGAGAGATCCTCAAGGTTAGGAGATGTTTGATCGTTACACGGATGGAACCATTGGAGTGACTGGTTACACGGCCGGCCTGATTGATTGACTCGGGAGTCGGGAGTGCCTTCCAGACTTCCGGTGGTTCCCCGCAAAGGAAGCCATGCCCCTGTTCCTTCTGTTCCTGGTTTAAAAAAGTGAATGCTCATCCCTTCTCCTGCATGAAGGGATCCACAATAAATTTATGCTCGAGCCGCCGGCCTATTCACGACTGGCTAGGCAATTGACTATATAGCAGATGGTAGACATTGCTATACCTTCTCGTTCGGTCTTGAAGTCGAACGTGGTGTACGTAGACGTCGCTAGGTGTCTTGCGCGTCGTTGAGGAAATTCCAATGACATATCGCATGCCGCACTCCAAGCATTCCTTCAAACAAAGGTCTTTGTTCTTCCTGTGCATCAACTTTTCAAAGACACGATGCACTGTATTGACCCATCGTCAAGGTAAAAATCACGATCTGCACGTAGTATGAACCAAGTATGACAATAAAATGGAATGTCTTCGTTATAGCTCTGTCGCAAGCGTTGCTTGTCCGACCTGGTGCAATCGAAGCATCAGCTTTGACTTCTGACAAAAATGGGTGGAGTGTGAAGATCGAATCAGGTATCAATATTTGCTTGCTAGATAATTTACATAAATGGACGTCGATATGCAGTTGTAGATACTCGCATGATTTACAACTTGGAAGCAGGAGCAGGGCTACCTACGGTGGTGATCTCGTTGTACAAGAGACTGCGAGGTGTTAGCAAGGTCGTCGAGTGAAAAGAATGAGAAGATACTCACGAAGTCAAAAACTCGTCATAGTCCTCACCAGTGACCTGAGAAGCAAAGTACTTCTCAGCCAGGTGGTACTTGTTGCCAGGTCCAGCCTTTGAAGCAAGCTCCTCGGCCTGCTCGTGTAGAAGTCGCAGAGCGTAATGCTTGTCGACTCTCTTGCCCTCTGCAGTGGTGACCTGGTGCTTGCACCATTGCCACAGCTGACTCCTGCTGACCTCGGCAGTAGCAGCGTCCTCCATCAAGTAGTTGATTGGTACGCAACCAATACCCTTGAGCCAACCCTCCATGTATCCAAGACCGATGTTCAGGTTCTTGCGAATACCGTCCTCGGTGACCTTGCCCGGAACGTTGACGTTCAGCAAGTCGTTTTTGGTGACGTGTACATCTTCTCTGCGAATATGCATTTGGTTTGGTGTTGGCATGTGCTTGTTGAAGACCTCAGCAGCGATCGACGCAAGTGCTGGATGAGCGACCCAGGTGCCGTCATGACCGGCGCGTACTTCGCGAAGCTTGTCTGCTCGTACACCGTCCATGGCAGCCTCGTTTGCCTTGGGGTCGGTCTTGATTGGGATTTGAGCAGCCATACCACCCTGCAATCGTCAGTATAATGGAATTGATGAAGAAGCTGCGCACTTACCATGGCGTGCACACCTCTTCTGTGGCAAGTCTTGATCAGAAGTCTGACATATGCATCCATGAAAGGTACGGTCATGGTGACGGCCGATCGGTCTGGAAGGACAAACTTGGGGTTGTTGCGGAAACGCTTGATGAAGCTGAAGATGTAATCCCAGCGACCGCAGTTGAGACCAGCAGAATGGTCGCGGAGCTCGTAGATGATCTGTCGAGTCAGTGAGCGAATGACGCAATATTCGGATATCAACATACCTCGTCCATCTCAAAGGCTGCAGGAATGGTCTCAATCAATACAGTACCACGGATGGTGCCTCTGCGCATTCCAATGTAGTCTTGTCCAAGGTTGAAGACGTCGTTCCAGAGTCTTGCCTCGAGATGGCTCTCCATCTTTGGCAGGTAAAAGTATGGTCCACGTCCTCTCTTGACAAGCTCTTCTGCGTTGTTGAAAAAGTAAAGACCAAAGTCGAACAGAGAACCGGAGATTGGCTCGCCATCGACGGTAAAGTGCTTCTCCTCGAGGTGCCATCCACGGGCACGAGCGATAAGAGTAGGAAGAGCGCGGTCGGTGCGGAGCTTGTACTCCTTCTCGCCCTGCTTGAAGTCGACTTGGCCACGGATGGCGTCGTAGAGGTTAAGTTGACCGTTGATCATGTTGTCCCATGTTGGCGCGCTCGAGTCTGTGTCATGTGTTAGTTTCAGAAATATTGATAATGATAGAACTTCGCGTACCCTCAAAGTCAGCCATGTAGGTCCAGACGTCCGAGTTCAAGGCGTTGACGACCATCTTCCTGTCAGTTGGTCCGGTGATCTCAATTCTGCGGTCGACAAGACCTGGAGCTGGTGGTGCGGCTCTCCATGTGTCATTGTCACGAATGTGCTTGGTTTCTGGCAGAAAGTCGAGCTCACCACCCTTGTCAAGCTCCAATTGGCGAATCTGGCGTCTCTGGAGAAGGGCCTTGCGTGTGGAGTTGAAGGTGCGGTGGAGGAGAGCGAGGAAGGTAGCAGCATCCTTGGAGAGGACCTTGCGGGTCTGGTCATTGAGAGGCCCAAGGATCTTGACGTCCTTGAGGATCTCTTCTTGGGTTGAAACAGGCATGTTGATGATGGTGTTTATGGTATGCTGATGTTGATACGGAGAGTGGTAGAAGATCACGAAGCTAAGAAATGAGGAGAAGATATGTATATAACTGCGTCACAACGGCAATGGGTTGCCGAGGGACGTCAATGACTTGGGAGCTTGTGCAGGATAGGGTCTTTTGTGTGGAGTGTCACAGGCCGAGCGTTCTCCGGGACGTGATCTGCTCGGTTGAGGGGATGGACAGGCGACACTCCTCAGACTCCTCAACTGCGAACATGACTGCATCTTGCTGTCTACTCAGCACGATTACCCCACATATTTGGGGAAGTACTTGCCTATCCTGGTAATGACCTCATATGGTTATTCTAGCTCTGCAAATCAAGATAACTGATTATTTCTCCCATTGACACTCGAATCCATGACTATACAAACATCCAACTCTACGATATATCAAACATAGCATATCGAGACAGCACTACATAGCTTCCGTTTCGACCGCGGTGTCGGTACGACCACTGCAACGATACCGCAGGGGCGTGCCGAGGTTTGAGCCGACGGTCAGCGGAATGTCATGATCCGCGGCCATCTCCGACTTCGTCCGCATTGTATGAGTGAGCTTGGGGAAGAATCGGGGACGCGTACAAATGTGGATTGTACTTGAGACTTCTCCAATATATGCGAATCATTTCTTCGAAATCCATGTTCGCATATTTTCTCGGTAGTTGACAGAACCACGTCTCTCGCTTGGTGAGTTTACAAGAGCTCGCGAGACCGAGACTGACTTGTCTTCTCGTATCATGTTGCGTCGAGCAATTCGACCCTCCAGCCCAATGTGAGACTCGGTCTACCCTTGGACATTGTGCACTGCAGCATAAGACCGAGAGCGTCTAAAAGGACGGAGTCTGTTTCAACATGTCATTGTTCCTTTGTCCCCGATCGAGCAATTTTCTTTGTCTTTCGAAGACATGCGTCGGCGCTGACAGCGGGTGCCGCTGCTGGCTACTCCGGTAGATCAGAGCTCGTAGAAATCCAAAGCACGCAATCTTGCATCGTAGGTGTCGATACAGGTAGAGCACGCGGTTCGAATACCTTACCCCATGTAATTGAACGGCGAGTCATATGGCATGACCAAGTCGGGGCTCAGATGGACAATGTCTTTGTCTTTGTGGTAAGTTGGTTGTCCAGAAGTCAGAACAAAGAGGCTTTATCGAGACAACAGTCAAGCAGAAAGACAAAGGCATTGTTGATGAGCAGAACACAATACCCGGATATGTAAGACATGTAAAGAGCGCGCAGACTGCAACACTTTTCTGTGAATGTAGTCCAGGAATAAAGAACAAGGAACGTATTTAATACTCTACCTTTCCCTCAAAATCCTTCTAGCAGAACTTACCACAATCCACAACACAAACGACCCACCACCACCACCCTTGTAAGATCCATCATCTTATTCTCAACATCAGAACTAACATGACGGAGTGGGAAGTAATCGATGTATTCGAATCGTGTGGGCTGACGGTCGTCGAGTCCATTCCAGATGGTCCCAACGAAGCCGGAGATAAGCGCCATGGAGAGCGCGATGAATTTGTTGTCGTTGAATCTCCGAACGATGGTCCTTCGGTCATCAAGCCAAAGCGCTCCAGTCCTGACGCCGAGGTCAAGCCCGATACCACCGCTGATGGTCCTTCGGACGAGAAATCAGCTCGTGACCGAGTCGTCTTCCTCAAGCACGCGGAGGCAGAATCCGAGACTCGCGCCGAGGCTCGCGCCGAGGAGGTCGCATATCTCAACGAATCCGTCTGTCTTCTTCGCAAAGAGCAGAAGGACTGCAACAAAGCCATCGCTGACATCCGCAAAGAAGCCCAGAATGGAGGTCGCAAGCTGACTGACGATGAGCAGGCTGAAATTGTCAACATCGATACCATGCTGCGCAAAGAGATCGGTCCAGAGATCCTTCGCATGAACAACAGACTCCGCGAAATCGAGTTGAGATCGTGAAGGAGATGTAATCCATATGGTTCCCTTAGACGTCGGATATGATGTCGCCGAAGTCACGCCTCGTCCTCCGCAGATGACTCGAACGACTCCGCATCCTCCGCAGATTGTCGACGCAGATTTCCGGGATGTGAAGTGAGAAGGGCCGACTTTCGGTGGGGATCATGTACCGCTTGTTAGGTATTCAGGCCGAAGAAGATTCGGCCGTGTAGACAGCAAGAAACCTGTTCGTGATTCTGATAGTCAAGGTAGGTATTTTTCATATATCGAAATTGCAGGACGCTTCGAAGATTGATTCCTTACAGTGCGTGACCTTGTAAGTGCTCAAACATCATACGTGCACGGAGATGGTAGCGGAGCCGAGCGAGTACCTAGTCCAGAATGACCCAGATGTGATCGTCCAGAGAAGACACATGACTTGATGTGAGAGAAATGGAGAAGATGCAGTACCTACCTTAGTGATCCCCACCCTTCAAGCAATCGAGACTCCAGATGCATCTTCTGTCAAGCTTGGAGTGTAGATCTGCGATACATGCTCTTTGTCGATGCATTTGTAGCAGCTCCTGTCCATGACAGAACATAAACCCCTTCCCTAGGCATCAAGAGGAATACGCCACCAGTTTCGCTGTCGTCTCCTCTCGGCCCGACTCATGCCACCTGGATAAACTCAAGAGCATCAAGCATACAGCGGCACACAGTGTTCAGCAGAACTGGAGACAAGCTACCAGCCATGCCAGCATGGCCCCACCAAGACAAGCACTTAGCGTAGACATCGGTGACGACGGCGTGGAAGAAAGAACGTCCAAAGAAGCATTTAGCGCGTTTTCCTGCCAAGACCCACAGAACGACCGACGTGACTCCGAGAAAGTCATCTAATGATCGTCATCGGATGTGTCGGACTCGATCGTTTTATGCATCTATCGGCATACCATTTCCTTGAACCGGTCTTCCTTCACGCGCTACGGCAGTGGTCGGGCAGTCTCCCTGTGCCGTATCCTGAACTTTGCGTGCCGGAATTGACAGAAACAGCAATCCGCCCGCGACAGCAGTTGTCGCCGGTCCCATTTCCTGGCACTTGCGCTGTGTATGCACGCACTTTACCACCCATGCTGTTGCAAAATGAGCACTTCGCGTATTCGTGCTACGACACTGGCAACCGCGTATTGCATGTAGCCGGTTCCGGTGCAGGGAAGAGCATGATGCTGCAGCTACTATTCGTTTAGCTCGACTCCAACACAAACCCCACCATGTCAGAGGTGCACGAGACGACCTCAAACTAGCTCGTTAACCTAAAAGCGCTGATCTCTCGCGTGTCCAGCCAGTCTTTTACGAGGTCAGTCGCAGTATTTAATTGATCGCTCCCCCTCACATTTGCTTTCGGTCCTACTTCTCCAGTCTCTCCCACATCCCCTCACTCCATCCCCCGGACACTGCAAAGCCTCTGAGCTGTGCGCGTCGTAAGATATCTCTCAACATGTCGTCCAAAACATCATCCATGGACCATGACATCAAGCACGAGGTTGCCCAGGTCAACCATACCACACACTCGGAGAAGACGAATGGAGATGATATCCAGACCGCTGTCCGTAACGGCAGCTTGCCACAAGCCGTCGGCGGTGAGCACGGCGCTATCGACATTGCCCACAAGGGAGGATGGCAGGTCGACGCGTTGATGGAGGAGATGGAGGCCGAGTGCGCTGCTAACCCAAAGAAGAAGAGCATCTTCGACCTCGAGTTCGCCAACCCAAAGGTCTTTACCTTCCTGCTCGTCGCCTTTGCTTCTATGGGTGGTATGCTTTCTGGTCTTGACCAGTCTTTGATCTCCGGTGCAAACCTTTTCCTTCCTGTCGACCTCAACTTGACCGCCCAGCAAAACTCCCTCGTCAACTCTGGTATGCCTCTCGGAGCTGTCGCTGGTGCTTTTATTCTCTCTCCATGCAACGAATATCTTGGTCGCAAGAACTCTATTCTCTTCTCCTGTCTCCTCTACACCATCGGTGCCGGTCTCGAGGCTGGGTCTATCAACTATGGCATGATCATCGCTGCGCGTGTTATTCTTGGTCTCGGTGTCGGTCTCGAAGGTGGTACTGTTCCTGTCTACGTTGCCGAGACTGTCGAGCGCAGACTCCGTGGTAACATGGTTTCTCTCTACCAGTTCAACATTGCCCTCGGTGAGGTCCTCGGATATGCAGTCGCAGCCATGTTCCTCAGCGTGCCTGGCAACTGGCGTTACATTCTCGGCTCTTCTCTCGTCTTCTCGACCATCATGGGTATTGGTATGCTCTTCATGCCTGAGTCACCCCGTTTCCTCATGCATCGTGGTAAGCCAGTCGAGGCATACCGCGTCTGGAAGCGCATCCGTGGTGTTGCCACTATGGACTCTCGCGAGGAGTTTTTCGTCATGAAGGTCTCCACTGAAGAAGAAGAGGCTGTTGTCGCCGCCGGTCGCACCAAGAACTACCCATGGATGGACTTGTTCACTGTTCCTCGCGCCCGTCGCGCACTTGTCTACGCCAACATCATGATCTTCCTTGGCCAATTCACCGGTATCAACGCCATCATGTACTACATGTCCGTTCTCATGACCCAAGTTGGCTTCAACGACGTCGAGGCCAACTACATGTCCCTCGTTGGTGGTGGAGCTCTCCTGATCGGTACCATCCCCGCCATCTTCCTCATGGAGACCTGTGGACGTCGTTTCTGGGCTATTGCCATGTTGCCTGGCTTCTTCGTCGGTCTTGTCCTCGTCGGTGTCTCGTACCAGATTGAAAGTCAGACTCCAAAACTAGCAGTCTACCTCACCGGTCTCGTCCTCTACGAGATCTTCTTCGGTTCTTACGCTTGTCTTACCTGGGTCATCCCCGCCGAGGTCTACCCAACCTACCTCCGTTCATACGGTATGACCACTTCCGACGCATGGCTCTTCCTCTCCTCCTTCATCGTCACCTACAACTTCACCGCCATGCAAAACGCCATGTCCAAGATTGGTTTGGCACTTGGATTCTACGGTGGTATCGCCGTGCTCGGTTGGTTCTACCAGCTCTTCTTCATGCCCGAGACCAAGGACAAGTCGCTCGAGGAGATCGACCTCATCTTCGAGAAGCCAACCATGGAGATTGTCAGGGAGAACATTAAGAACGTCAAGGAGACCACTGCCGACTTGATGGCTTTCAGGTGGAAGAAGGTTTTCTTCCAGCACAGCACCAGGCCTAGGAATGTCATGGACGACAAGCCTGCTTTGTATGACCATGACCAGAAGCCTGCCTTGTAAGCAGGATCGGCTCTGGATACCATGCTCCATCATGTCTTCAGTATTTCAGAGGTCTCGAATGAGACGTAATAATAAATAGTAACACAATATTTGTTCCACATTATCTTTCCTTTGACTACCATACTTTGTTGTGACTTGTGCCATAACCGGATCGACCTCTGTAGCGCTCATCAGATCCGCATCCAGAGATCAGCCATGTTGTATACTCTCGCATTCCCTGGGTGCTACCTCAGCGTCTTCAGCGCCATGCCGGAGTCTACGACCCGGGGACCCGTGCTCTATCCTCTGGCGACTACCAGATTCATGACCCTCTCACACGGAAACTCGATTCAAGTCATCGGCACCGACACGAGGAGTCGGGTCACAATACACCAGTCCCCATCTCCTGACCGCGGTGAGACCCCGCAGCCCCCGGGTCCTCGACGTCTGCAGTCTTCGATGGATCTTCGGAGAGTCTGCTGGACACTGTTTGCATGAGTTGGACACTCAAGAAAGTGCTCCACCGCATCATCTTCACTACGACGATGTTGCCATAAGTGTCGTGTTTTTGTATTCGGCATGTTCGTAACTTTAGACGGAGATGTCGAGGTAGAGTTGAAGATTTGATCGAGACAGAACCCAATTGTCTGCCCAGCACGTGGCACGTAACGGTGGTGCTGTGTTCGGCGTTATGCTTTGATGCTATCAGCTTTCTAGTGTGAACTCTGTGGTTCTCGTGGGGACAGGAACGGAGGAATAATAGTCTCGTGAGTTTCGTAAGATTCTGAAAGTTTCGATATGCCTTTTTGGTCATCGATTTCTGACGTATTGTTTGCCTCGGGGAAACTATCATTGTGGTGGCTGAGTGCTGAAGGCAAGTATATGTGCTGAGGCAAGAAATCGATATTGGGTATCTACAAAACAAGAGTCGAACCACCAAACGCCACTGCATACTGTGGAAATCACGAACCACCTCCCATGGCATCTATACCAGATTCTTAGTCTCCAGCTCCGTATCGCTCATCTTCTCCTCCTCGACAAGAACAGTCGTGCTGGCCACAATGCTATTAACCTTGGGCCCCTTCTCGATATCGTCCATCTGGATCCTGTCGTCGCGCCAGTCGTGCATGGTGTGCATGTGCCTTGAGCGCAGCGCAGTCGGGACCCGCGAGCCAGCGTTGGTCTGCTTGTGCGTGCTGCCCTTGGACTGGACGCCCTCGATGCAGGAGCGGAAGAGCGGACGCAGTGTTGCGAAGGACGCGGCGGCAATACCGATGGACGCTTCGATCAATGACCAGTATGCTGCGGCGAGCCCAGACGAGACGCCGCTGTTGGGCCGCGAGATGAGAACGATACGCACGATCGACGCGACTCCGCCCATGGAACCGAGGGCTAGTACTGCACTCGCTGTGACTTTGGTGGGGATTGGGAGATGAGCAGTCCAGATTGCTTGGACGGTCAGAGCGGCCAGGATGAAGTCTGTGATGGCGTTGATGCAGCTCCACGAGGTGGTGATCTTCGAGTACACGCCCTTTAGCTCGCAGGCAGTGCCGAATAATGTGGTAGCACCGCAAGTACCGAGGGAAAAGCCGACATTGACGATACCGTAGGCCACGGAAAAGTAAATGATTGCGTGAATGATGTAGCGTTGGACTGATGTCTTGCTGATGGTAAAGATCTTCAAGAAGAACAGGCCGAGCGAGACTTTGAGCAGGGTCATAGTGATAACGTAGAAGCTAGTATTGACCTTGAGGAACTGCAGGACGTAAGCATAGGCTTGTATGGAACGAGGCACTACTGAGCTGTCATTCGCGACGTACAGTGAATATGTTTGGCGGTATATGGCCCGTAGTGAATATCGATTCGAGCTCTTCTGTGAGCACGAAAGCCATTCCGGAGCACACAACAAAACTCGACTACGATACAGTTAGCAAGAGAGTTTGTTGATGGCTGCTTTCGTAGTATAGTACTTACCCAGCATGCGACCATGGCCCAGTCATCGAGCCCGAAGGTCCTAGTCATGAAACCTCGAACATAAAAGCGAAGAAAGGTTGGAACAGTGGCCACGACGAGAAAGGCAATGTTGACATTCTGAAGCGTCTGGACCGAAGCGAGGATACTCGTTATCGTATTCGACATCTTTTGTGTGTGTAAAGAAACAGAGAGTGATGCAGGTCGAGCAGAGATGTGGTGGAAAAAAGTTAGATTGCAGCGAAGACCTACGAACCGGAGGCGACCAAGGCAGGCATATGAAGGCGCGCGAGTCGCGCGGACGTTGACTCCGACAGGCCTGATTGGTATATTGGAAACTGCCCTAGGAACAGTTTGTGTGGTTTGTACAACTGTTGCCGGCAAATGGGAATTGGTTTCAGATGGGTGCTTAAATGGAGAATACCGAATTCAGCTTTGCCCACCGAGTCAGTAAAACACTAGATCGTATCATGCTACACACAGTCCCCACATCTGCCTTGCCCGTGACGATGGCATGAAGGTCAGTGAACGTTGTATAGCGTTGATTTTCATCGTCGCGGCATCGTCCGGACGACATTATACTGGTCAGATATTGGTCTTGATTCAATGCTGGACAGCAGCACGAACACAAGTAGCGAGCCTCATGGCCGCAGCTGAACAGCCGTGGCATGAGATGAAACCGTGATGAATGCGCGTGTGGAGATAGGAAATTAGATAGACGGCCGAAGTTGTCGAGATCGCATGGACTGCTACTTAAGGTTCCGACTAAGCATACCGAGATCGGAAGAACCGAACCGCCAGAACAACCCTGGAACTGGAAGCTGCGACGCGTCGGATGTGCCGGCGGATCAGCTCCACTTCTCCTCTACTAGGTAGGTACCACCCACCCGGTCGCATGGCAGAGGGTTCCATGCGCTGCAGGTGGTGTTTCTTCTATGTGGAGCGCACCAGTTTTCAGCTCTTCGCCGTTACAGTATTGTTTGTTCGACGCCGCAAGCACGCGCCTGTTGCAGAAACGCTCGAGACCGGTCGTGATCTGAATCGACATGTCTCATACATGTCAGTCGTCTCAATGTCACTCCAGACGCACGTGGTGTTTCTTGCACGTCACGATATCGAACTCTACGGCATAATCGGCAGGTCATTAAGGTACACACCTGCGTTGGTGCAGTAGATGAGGCTCAACAACCAGCGAGCGACCTGGCCAGTCTGTGCCGCACTGCAGCAAAGGTGTGGCCGCCACCATGGTGATCAATCTGAAACTCTCCATGCAGTGCGGGAGTTGGATCGATGTTGACCAAACATGCGCTGATCCTCCCACTACTGTACCATCTTGTACTTTACGATCTTGGGACGATTAATCTATCTCGCAAGATATGCTCAATTGGACTCTGATCTGCGCATCTCACTACGAGAGTTCGTCACCCCGACCAGACGGCGATTCCCGCGTTTTGCTATTCAACGGACCTGAAGCACGATGCCTTTGTGTTCAATAATCTGCCATGGTACCTTACTGTTCTAAGCATTGCACTAGCGGTCCCACAAGAGAGCGAGCATTGAACACGGACCTACAGAGTCTGCCTCGTCATGCCACATGGACCACGCGAGCACGTTAAACCTTTCTGCCTCGGCTTGAGCTTGCTGGAGATTGGCTTTGCAGATAGTATCAATTTTCATCTCATGACTACGGAAAGAACTGCCGACGACCCATTTTGGTTTTTTGACACCTCTTCGTGACCGTTGCAGATCGACTGGCGCCAATGTGTCCCATGTCAAAGAACCTGCTAGACGACCGCCTCTAGTTGGCCATATAGCTCTTCGAGTCAATACCCTCTGCTGGGAACTCACTGAGACAATATTAGCCGAACGTTACAAACCATCCTGGACATCGTGGAACTTACGGAAGAGCAACCTCGAAACGCTTCTCGATGCTCTTAAGAACCTCTTGGTCATTCTCGCTGCTCACGAAACTGATCGAGAGACCCTTGGTACCGAAACGGCCGGCACGACCTACACGATGGAGGTAAGAGTCGGCGTCTCCTGGCAAGTCGTAGTTGATGGCCAAGTTGATACGCTCGATATCGATTCCACGACCGAATACGTCGGTTGCGACACAGATACGCTTGTTGAACTCCTTGAACTCCTTGTAGCGCTTGATACGCTCTTCCTGGCTGACACCGGAGTGCACCGCGATCGATGGGAAGTTGCACTCGCGGAGGAGCTTGTCCAACTCGGTGGCGCGCATTGTCGACTTGACGAAGATGATGACTTGGTTGAACTCGAGGTCGTCCAAGAGCTCGTTGAGCTTACGGTTCTTCTCGCCCTCGCTGAGCTTGATGTAGTATTGCTGGAGACCGTGGAGGGTGAGCTTGGTCTCGTCGTCGACGTAAATCTCAAGAGGGTTCTGCATGAACTTCTTGCAAATTCCGCGCGTGTCTTGGGAGAGTGTGGCACTGAACATCATAACCTGCTTCTGAGTTGGTGTGGCACGGAAGATCTCCTGGACGTCGCGGCGCATGTCTGCCGTGTGTCAGTGATGGTTTTCGTCACTACCAATTTTTAGAACCCACCAATCTGGTCGAGCATCTTGTCACACTCGTCGAGGACGAAGCGCTGGACGCTACCCAGACGAAGCTTCTTGTCACGAACAAGAGCATTCAAACGACCCGGAGTAGCGACAATGACGTGTGGGTGAGTCTCCTTGTTAGAGAGAAGCTCGACATCCTTTTGCATTGGTGTACCACCGTAGAAGACCGCAGTCTTGACGTTTGGCATATATTTGCTGAATCTGGCGTACTCGTTCTTGATCTGGTAGGCAAGCTCACGAGTGTGGCACATGACCAACACTGATGTCTCGCCATCGATTGGCTCAATTTGCTGAAGAGACGCGAGGACGAAGACTGCAGTCTTTCCGAGACCGGACTTGGCTTGACAGAGGACGTCGGTTCCGAGAATTGCCTGTGGAATACAAACTTGCTGGACTGTTGAACGGAGCGATGTCAGAAATTGTTCGCAAATAAATGTTAAAACGCAGTTCGATGGGTTGTCCGTCCATCTCCTTAATAAGCGAGTGTCCCCCCTCTTGAGCTTTTGATCCACGATTTGACACATCCATGCCAAACACGATGCGCGCCGTATCCGACGTACGTTTCCGAGACGTCGGAATAGTCGACGACTGTGGCCGATTATATCTGGAGCATGATCTCCATCTAAGCGACCACGCTTTTGCGACGAGTTGTAGCTTTTCAGCAATGATATGGCGTTTCTGCCAATCAAATCCTCAGCCGTGTGATCGCAACGTGTACCACAGCCGAAATGTAGTACACGCGAGTCTGTAAGACTCTGCTCGGAGTATCGCTGCTGCTGCCGCTGCCGCCTTGCTTTACAAGCTCTTTGCTTACTGCTCGTTCTGGAGATGGACGGACGCGCGCTGCGGGAAACGGATGGACTTTTTGAAAACGGGGAATTGCTAATGATATGACTAACCCTCCGAAGGATGTTCGAAACCGCAGTCGGTGATTGCGCGAAGCAGCTCTGGCTTCAAGAGAAAGTCGCGGAAACCAGTAGAGTGAATACCGACGTATGATCCTTTTGCGCCGGCTCCAGTGACTGTGAGATCGCCCTTCTTTTGCTCTCCGTTCGCGACGGCGCCATCAGCGGCGGTGGCGGTTGGCTGTTGGGTTTGGACCTCCTCGTCGGAGTAGTCGATGAGATCTTCTTCGGCAGACATTTTGGTGAAATTGAAAAGTGAGCTTTGTTAGGTGGTGGTTGAGTCGCGTCGAAAATCGATCCAGTGAATGTAAGACGCGCGATAGTCGTATCGAAAACAGTCGAGGTCGGTATGAAGAGGTTGTGAGGAATTAAGTAAGCTGAAAGGAATGATGCAAAGGAGAGGTCGTTGAAGCTCGAGACGTTTGGCTGGTCGCGAGGGCACGTGCGTGGTGTGCCTAAATCACGTGACTTGATCTAACCTCAAAATAATCAATGTCTCTCTCCGATACACATGCTCCATGGAACCCGGACATGGCTAAAGGTGCGGTCAACAAGCACCTACAGGCTCGAATTACATATCTGGAAAAGGCCTCGAAATACCTTGCACAACAACAATATGATCACGAGGATCAAACCTCAGAAAAGCATAACGAAGAGACAGATGCGTTAACACACGGACTACCGCAACTTCTATCATCACATCTGCGATCAGTCTCTCTCAAGAGCCAAATACGACTGAGGCAAGACGTCAAGCGAAGCATCTGCCGAAAATGCGACACGCCGCTGATTGACACCTCGACATCATATACAACGATCGAGAATTACAGCAAAGGCAAAGCAAAGCCATGGGCAGAGGTCCGAGTCATCACTTGTAAATCATGTGGGACCAAGAAACGATTTCCCATCGGTGCGAAAAGGCAGTCAAAGAAAAAAGATCGCTTGGTCTCTGCGTCTGAAAAGCCCTTGGTGGTTGACCCAGAGTCACAGCCGGAGCAGCGATCTGACGAGATCAAGACTTGAAAGTGGTTGTGAATGTGGTCATCCAGACATTCTTCAGGCACCGGTTCTTCAGCGTCCACATTGATTTCGCCACAACGACTTGCCAGAGCAGACCACGTATCTCTGAACTGTCGGTCATACCCCGTCACTCAGGTAAGGGGAAAGTAGACAGTCAAGCACCTTGAGGGTATTTTGGACTCGAAGGATATGCCGAAGAACGCAAACGACGAATGAACATCCCGCCGATGATGAAGAAGGAGACTGGTATCATATTCTGCATCACTTCTGTAGACCCCAATGTCTATTCATAATCATCATACCCACTGTACGCCCCCGTCTGTCTCTGCGTCGCACACCACTCCTCATTCGCCAACCCATCATCCTTCCTCCGCACCAGCCCAATGGGATCTTTATGCCAATCACACGCCCAATCACACGGCGGCGTCTCGCTATCGCCAAAGTACTTCGCAATCAACTCATGTCGACACTTATTAGTGCTCTCACAATAATTCACCAGCGCCTGTAGGCTCTCGCCCTTGGCCCGCCACGAGGCGTCGATGTCGCCGTTGTAGTTGCCCTTCGCGTTCTGCTTCATGGACTGCTCCGACGCCATGCGCGTGGCCGCGCGGTCGCGGTCTTCGCGGCTGTAGTAGAGGATACACAGACTCGCTTTGCCGTCTCGGCCGGCGCGACCGGCTTCTTGGTAGAAGCCCTCGAATGACTTGGGGATTTGCCAGTGCACGACGAAGCGTACGTTCTCTTTGTCGATACCCATGCCGAATGCCGTGGTGGCCACGATTACGTCGTAGCCTTCCTTGTTGGCAATCCAGCCCGCTAGGTGGTCGTCTTTTTGCTCGTTCGAGAGGCCGGCGTGGAAGGCTTTGGCGCCTATGGAGTCTTCGCAGAGGCGAGAGGCTAGATATTCGCAGTCCTTGCGAAAAAGCGTATAAATAATGCCTGGGACATTGCTCGCTCTCTCGTTGCGGGCTGCGAGCTCGGTGGCTCTTTCGGCGTTCTGGGCCCTCCTCTCATGTGTCGCTTTAAGCCAGCTTAAAAAATTGTCGTAGTGGTCGTAATCATCCGCCTTGAACCTCACCTCGTAATGTAAATTCGGTCTGCTCGTGGTCATCGTGAAGACCTTGAGGGTCTTAGGGTTGAGGCCCATCGTTGACACAATATCCTCTCTGACCTTCCTAGTGGCAGTCGCTGTACAGCAGAGGATAGGTACATCCGGGAACTCTTTTCTGAAAAAGCTCAACTCTTGGAAGCTAAGTCGGAAGTCATGGCCCCATTCAGAGATACAATGGGCTTCGTCAACGGCGATCCGGGCTAGTTCGCGCTGTTCGTGGACTCGACGTAGCACTTTTCGGAAGTGATCCCCAGCGCAGTACTCCGGTGTGACATAGAGTAGTTTGATCTTTGGGTGGCCGCATTGCAGATCGTCGAGAATCGCCTGCTTCTCGTCGTATCTGACTGTGCTGTTGATTGTAGCGACCCTTACATTTGCGTTCCTGAGTGCTTGAATTTGGTTCCTCTACGATGATTAGAGATCAGACCGGTGACCAATATTGAACATCAAGCTCACCATCAATGCCAGTAGCGGCGATATTACGATGGTGACTATCTCGATCAGCTGCAGGTCTTCTTCTCGGGAACGAGACAGACTCACTGCCGACATCCACGATGGCGGGCAACTGGAAACAAATACTTTTGCCAAAGGATGTTGCTGCTTGCAGATATACATCGTGTTTCTCCAAAGCGGCGGTGATCACCTCTCGCTGTAGCGGTCTGTCGACGGTCAACATAGGCCCGACCAGTAAAAGCGTGATTATCATGATACCTGAATGATGGCTTGCCAAACACCTTCCGTAAGGTGAAATCTATGTCTGCTTTCACCGACCGGTCTTGCACTTTACTTGGCATGGTTGTTAAATGCGTATGAGTTCGATTTCACTGTCCAGTCACGGGCGTAGCCAATGTGCGTTCTTGAGCTCAGGTAGTATTGGGGGGTAGGTGCCCATGCTGTCGCCACGGATCTCGACGCCTCTCGGCGCGTTCACAGGCCGAGGACAAGCGGTTGATGGAAGGTTCGAGTTGATATTATAAAGACATGGAGATTTGCGGAGATTGCGAGTTCACTATTCGATGGTACGAAGAGTTGTGTATACTTGATTCTATTCCAAACAGAGTAAACAGTGATGTCAAGGACGAAGTTTGGCGCGAGGCGTTGGAACATCCTCACAGGGAAGGACCGCTCCAAATACTGAATATCAACCACAGCAACAAGCACAATATACAGGTATCATATTTGATAAAATTATTTAGTATACATTGGTTCATGGTCCTACATCAGAATCGTCCGAGTCTTTCATATCCAGATGTGTAGATAGCAGACCATTTATGGTTGCTCTGTCATCTTCAGATGGAGTCCACCGACGCAGTATCGACTCCCAGACCTCCATCACATCCTCCTGTTTCGCGCATTTGATATAAGCATGTAGCACCTGTAACACCACACCGGTCTCGATATAGCAGCCACGCTCAACATCGGAGATGGCGTCGGTGACATTCTCGTTCACCTCTCTATAGTGCTCAACCTGTATCAGGAACAATTTCCACAATCGGTCGAGCCTGGATCTCGTCCATGAAGAATATCGTACACCACCGTGAGTGGCAAAGCCGCGGAAGACTTGGTAGAAGATGCTACCGTGCAGAGGTAGGTCGTGAGCTCGCATGTCTTGCATTAATTCAGACACTCGATCGATGTTGCCAGAGTCGTTCGCGTGATATCGTACAAGCAGATGATATGTGTCCAGACTTGGAGCGATAGGTGACGTATCCTGAACAGCGGCCCATTGTTCTGGTTGGTCACGATACTCTCTAGCCGCCCTGGTAAGCAAGTCTGCCAGCCGCCGTTGCTCCCTCCAATCTTCTGGATGCGTTCGTCTCCCAGTCTTTTCGGCAGCCATCTGCTTCATGCGCTCAAAGACCTGTTCTGCTGCGGATGCCTCACCGGCTCTAATTAGACCCGAAATGACACAATTCATGACATATGTGTCGACAAAGTCTCCAGCGTCGACTAGCTCTTTGTATGATCGACGGACTCCCGCAGCGTCCATTTTCTTGCCAAAGTAGATGATCTTGGTATTCCGAAGGAACCGGGTCTGTCTCAGATTTCTGGCTTCAATCTCTTTCAGAATGACTTCACCCAGAGCAAACTTGTCCGCTTTAGTCGCGATGTCGAACAATGTATTGAACGTGACCTTATCAGCTTGCTTCTCGCCTTCTCTTTCCATGCGGATCCACATGCGCATGGCGCTTTCAACGTTCTCGTCTCGAACAACTCTGTCCCATCTACCTGCATAAGAGATGGAGACGTTCCAGTCTTCCTTGAACAAAGGCAGGCCTGCCGCGACCAGATCATCCATCAGCGTAAAATAGCGCAGCATGTTCTTTTGGTTCTTGAACTCGACAACCCTGATTCGTCTGATAATCGTACGGATGACTCCGCTGCTCAGGTATTCCATCCGTGGAGACGGAAGAGCCTGATATACATGGAAGATTCCCTCGGGGGAAGAGGTCTCATCACTGATGAGCTGATTGAGGCGGGAGAGAGTGGCAGCGACCTCCTCGTCCTCGCATTTGCGTGGTGTCCTGCTATACCATGGATTCTCTTTCTTCTGCCACCGGCCCAACCATTGAGCATCATCGTCTGCACCAAGTGGCTCTCCTGTTCTGTGCGAAGGCGGCGGCGGTGGAAGGGGTTGTATCTCCGGCTCTTCAATCTCATCTTGGAATGACTGATATCCATCCACCAGACTTTTCAATTCCTCGCGTGACACATCATTTGTGGCCACAGCGGCTGCTTGGGCCGGCTTGTTTCTTGAAGTGTATGTACTGAAGGGCCCCTTGTGTTGCGGTGACCGGGAGTGTGGCTTTCGGAGGTCTGTACTATCGCTCTTTCTCGAGCTACGTGGCGAGGTTTGTGAGGTATATTGACGACCATGTTCCTTGCAAAGGCTGGCACGTGAGAGGGCGTTGAAAAAGATGTCCTCGATATTTTGCTTTGCCGGTCGAGTGTTCGTGACGGATCCAAATTGGAGTGCCTGCAGACTCTTGCTGCTATAATCTCGCAGACTCTTCCTTCGTCCACATCCATGATGAAAGGTATTCTGTGCTGCGCTGGAGGCTACCTTGGAAGCACTGCCGCTCGTCGTCCGGGAAAGCGTGCCAGAGAACATGAATCGCCGTACATGATGCTGGGATTTCAGTCACCATTGCTCTGGCATTCCATTGATCGACAATATGCCCGAGGCGAGTTGCTTGAGTATTACAGCAACCAGAAATTTGGAGACAGCTTCGATATTCACTGTCCGCAAAGTCACCTCCGCACAACGCTGATTGGCCAGAATTTCTGGGCTGGCGACCGACCGCGCAGTCGAGGAATTGATCGCATGCTCATCTATATTTGTGTATAACGACCTTCAGCATCCAGACCTGTCCAACTCAAATACGCGTACGACTGCGTAGGATAGGCTCACATCACCAAGTATGGGCAGATACAACTTCGCGCCACAAAGGGTGCACCAAGCAGCGACAAGACTTCTCGAGACAAAACGTCTGATAGAACCACCACCATGGTACGACGTAATCGGCAGCATGCCACCATCAGAAAGACTCACAAGACCCGCACTGCAAAGAAGCCAACGGAACAAAAAGACGAGTCGCATGTTCCAACCGATCACAATCCAGTATCCAGAAGACAAGCTCCGAGAGGAATTCTTCGGCGACCACCCATGGGAATTAGCACGACCCAGAGTCGTATTAGAAGACGACGGCAAGGACTTTCACAAACACGACTGGAGCCGCATACAACAACCGGGCAAGCCACTCGATGGCGAGAGGTAAGCACACACCGTGAACTTGCACATCGCAGCCAGACACTAACCCTCCCCAGCGTAATCCAGCGCCAACGCTGGCTAATGGCGAACGAATCTCTCTCAAAAGCCGAAGCCTACGACAAAGCGCGCAAAGAATTCTACGACCTGCGCCACACCGAAGACATCGAGCGCCGAGTCGCGAAAGAGGAGGCGTTGTATGTCGGCGCGGTCTTCGCCAAGGGCCCATTGGAGATCGGTATGGAGCTCGAGGACAAGGCGTGGAACCACTGGCGAGAGTGGGCGAAGAAGGAGGTCGAGCAGAGCAGGCAGTTCGCGGCGACTGCGTACACAGGGCTGGATAACGAGGATGCCATGCCGCTGCTCGAGGATCCTGATACGCAGGAGGCGATGGTGGATATTGCGGATGCTGTGCCGAAGACCAAGCAGGGCCAGGAGGCACTTGGTGGAGCTATTGTGCATCCTTAGGTGATGGACAGTAACTATTTGCTTTGCTGGTCAGAACGCATTGGTTGCGAGTTATGTAAAGACCTGTTGTGCTCGAAGATCATAGATGGTGTCATAGTGCATAGTCAGGCGTCTCCAACATGATACTTTCGAATGTTTGATGGATTTGTTATAGAACAATGCTAGAAATGTGGTATACAAGAATGATATCCTTACCGCTCAAATCATCGATGCACATCATGCTCCTTTTCACGAGATACAGACTGAGGCCAGATGGGTAATGTTTCTTTCCATAAGAGAAATCGTAGCTAGTCATCATAACACCCCTTCAACGCCGACTAAAACTCCTGTTGTTCCCGTACGGTACAGTGGACGATGCAATGCAAATCAGGAATTGACAGCGTTCACTTGCCAATGGGCACGCCCTCGACATGAGGTGGTGGACTGACCGCTTCCGCTCTCCTGTCCAGGTCATCCTTTGGCGCCTCTCCTTCCTGCTCGTCTACACTGATGCCTCGTTGCAAGATGCTGCTCTCCTTGACTGGACTACCAGCGTGGCCCTGGCTCTGTGTTGGTTGCAACGACGGTGGGCCAGCTGGGTTGGATGATGAGAGGTGTGGAATGCTGTTTGGCGAGGGGTGCTCGCGGCCAATGGCAGTCACACCACCATCGTCGGCCTTGCCAGCTTTTGAGAGGGCGTAGTCTCCGCTGTCGAAGTACTTGCGCTCTTGTCCCTGTTCCTGGTCAGACTCAATTTTTCATCCTGGTTCCAAATTGAACACACTTTCAGCTTCTTATCCAGGAGATCCTTCTTGTTAGGAAGCTTTCCATACATGCGAAAGAGACGCTGCTCCTCTGGTGACAGAGACTGGATTAATCAGCAACCATTCCATGGCGTCTATTTCGCTCAATGCTACTCACGTTGATGTCGACCTTGTTCTTCTGAAGAGGATTCATTTTGTGTATTTCCAAGCTCTTGTTTCAATGCTGTTGTGGGTATGCCTTGGCGCAGGGCTGGTAGGTGACCGCAATGTGTTTGACGTTGGGCAACAAGCCTGTTTTGTTTCGAGTGGTATCACCAGGGTTCGGATTTTCGGCGCAACTAATGTTTCGAGTCGTGGCCTCAAGGTAGGGGTTGCTTGCAGATGTATGGCGACACAAGTGCGACCAATATTGACAGATAGCTGCGCGCAGGGGGATCAGCACAAGTTGGGCATGTGACCTCGGTTTCTGATTTGACGCACCAATAGTGGCTGTTAGAGAATTGATCTGCAAGACTGAACTTCGGCGAAATTTATGCAGGCGGCTTCTCTCGAGATCCGAATTGCTCAATTGTCAGGAGTAGTTCGTTGCAAGGATGTGTCTGAGAGATCGAGTGGACACTGCAGTCGGTGTTTCTTAGGTTGCGACTTGAGGTCCAATTAGAGTTTAAGCTCGGAGAGAGCTCTTTGACGTGAGTCGAGAGATGGAATTGGCTTTTTTCCAGCAAAAGTCGAGGTAGAGACGTTATCCACGGGTGCGATAGCAGGTCGAGAACTCAGAAAGATGGTGGGTTACAGGAACAAAGAAAGATTACCGCAAGGAGCATCGCTGTTGCTGTTACTGTGTGTCCATGACAATCGTCAAAGAAACGCTTGGCACGCTAGTGACCCTGGACCCGTAAAAAAACAGCATCTCTTAGCGGTGATACGATGCTCACCCATTGGACGCAGACGACCTTTGACCATACACAAATTGCGTTGAAACACGATCACAGAACATAGCTTAACACTTTAAAGTACCCGATACTCCATCTAGAAGTACGCGCATCCACATCGCGCAAAAAAAGGTTGGTACAGCGAGGAAATCACATCGTGTGGCTCAGACTTTTGTCATTTGACGTTGTAAATGAAATTTGTGCTAAGTACCGATAGATGGCAAGCAGGAAAACTTTCATCGTCGAGCATCTCGATCCGGAGCTCGAAGAGTGGTCTTCCCTCGAGTATCGTTCAATTGCAAAGGAGTCGCATGCCTCGAATGCAGACTTTTTCTTGACCTCAGTCCCGAAAGAGCTTAAGCTTCCATCAAATCTCCAAGGTGCAACAGGTCTTCAGATCGAGCATCGCGGTGTAGAAGAGATCTATGCCGACCGCAAAGATCGTGTCTGCCTCTTGGACCCCGCGGCGAAGAAAGAGCTTTCACCAGAAGACGGCGAGACATTCGACGTCTTTCTCTTCGGTGGCATCCTCGGTGACGATCCACCACGTGGTAGGTGGTCGATCCTCTAATACTCCAGTAGCTTGCTGATGAGGCCAGACCGAACGTCGGAATTGAGGAAGAAGGGCTTTGAAGGCAGACGTCTTGGCCCGATCCAGATGACCACCGATACCGCTGTCCGAGTCACAAGAATGGTCGTCCTTGACAAATGTAATTATCCAAGTCTTGTAATTCGTGGACACGAGCTCACACCTGGCAGACCATTTGGAGAAGATTCCTTACGTTGATCATCCCGAGATCAAAGTCGATGAGCATGAGAGCACCCAGATGCCGTTCCGTTATGTTACCGATTCGAAGGGGCAGGGTATCTTTCCAGAAGTATTTGTCTTCAGTCAAGCATCTGGACCCAGCGCTAATCGTAACCAGGGCATGATTGATTTGATCAAGAAGGATTCGATGAGAGGTATCGATGACCTTCTGTGAGCGCTTCGCCCACCGCCCATGGAGATGTCCGGAATGCCGCCAGTATTGAGGCGAACTGCCATGTCGCTCGCGATGCGTTAAGCGACGTATCTCAAGGAGATGGGCTGAGCTGGTACAGACATCAGTTCTTGGATCTGAGCGTAGGGAGCTGCATCAGTCACAATTGCGCGCTGAGACAGTCGTACACCCTCGACGCCCATCATGAAGCTCAGATTATGCCGTAGGCCGCTCCAGTAGATCATCTTCGATACAAACAGTCTTTCTTCCAAAAACCATCTTCCAAGATGATGTTCTTTCAGACCAGGACACCAAGGTACTCTCCCCTACCTTCAACGCCATCCAGCTGGGGCCACTGCACGAGCACGCGATCTGCCACCCAACAAAGCAATCGTCCACTGAGACTGAGCTTCCTCACGCGTGCCCAAGATTCCACGTAGACTGTCCTCATCTTCCTGTTCACATCCATGTGCCTCATGTCAATGAACCGGAGAAGCAATGTAGCCCAAACAAGTATAGTTGCAGTAGCTGGTCCGTTGGTGAGGATCAAGTCCGGGTAGCCGTGCTTGTGATTGACCAATAGCTGTAGACAAGCCCATAGGCATTGCAACGACGAAAATGGTGTTGTAAGCAATGGTTGATGAATTTTGCGCGCTCTCGGAACAGTAACAATGGTGAAGGTCTCCAGCCCACTAGCATGCTTGATGTCCGCTTTGGAAGCTAGATCAGAGACCTCGTTCTCGAACTCCTTGGCTCGTGTGGCACTAAAGTTGTCACCCGAGCTAACAATCCATGTACGGTGAGTGAAAGCTGACCAATCGAGCGACTTGCTTGTCGGTTTGCCAGAATGATCTGGTCTTCCCTGGATTGAATTCCGAAGCATAGCGATCATCTCTGCCGTGTGGCCTCCGCTACCCAGCACAATCAAGAGATGAGCAGGTTGGCCTTTCTTTCGTGGTATTGGTTTCGGTCGCCAGGCTGGTAGTATCGAGAGTAGCCTGAGAGCCACGAGCGCGAAAATGAGAAAGAATATAGTGACACCTGTCTTGATGAATGGGAACGCCATGATTGCTAGATGTCTAACATAGAGTGGTGCCCCGTGTCACGAAGAAATTGTGTGGATTCAGTTGAGAAGAGCCACATCCAAGAAGTCGCGAAAGGACACGGAGCGATCCATCAGCATGTTCCTATCATCAAGAAAGTGAACGACAGATGCTAACGGTCAACAAATAGATGCCATAGGTGCCCTGGACAGGTGAACTTGCGGAGGTTGGAGGCATCTCCGCAGAGCCGCATTCCTTGGCACAGAATTGCAGCCTCAAATCCAAATCACCTTGGGAATCATTGGAGACCTCGAGACCTCATCCAGCGAAACCACAGCGAACGTCGGCCACCATGGACAAGCTCGTCCAGAGAACACAGAATGCCGTGCGCAACGCCACTCGGAAGAAAGCGCGTCGAGACATTGAGAAGAACTTGGACGAATTATGGAATTTCAGGATGCGGCAGAACGTGAACAGAAGAATGGTCAAGAAGATTGTCAAGAATGAGCAGTTGAACAGGAAGGAAGATTGGAAACTAGGTCCAAGGCTGGCGCCGAGGCGAGATGTCGGAGAAGCTGCAGAGAAATACGCAACCATCGATCAGGCTCTACTGCATCCTCCGGAGAAGACTACTAAGGAACAGAAGGGCTTCAGGTCACATTTAACACAGGAGGACAGAGTCGTGATATTAGAGGGAAGAGACAAGGGCAAAATTGGGATAGTATCGGATGTGAACGTCAGAGCGCAGAGCGTCAAAATCCGAAACATGAACCTGGTACGGTTTACCCAGATCCAGCACTCGGAGTCACACGACTAACAAGATCACCACTAGGTCGATTACTTCATACCCGACTTCATGCGGATAGAGCAACAAGACTCCCGCCGCATCGCACCTGTCGCCCTCGACCTACCAATGTCAGACGTCCGCCTCGTACTCGCGCTCGAGGACAGCGAGGGCAACTTCCGCGACGTCGTAGTCGACAAAGTCGTCGTCAAGCCACACAGCAACTACGACATCAAGCACAACAACGCCGACAAGCGTGGGCGCCGCTACATCCCCGGTCTGAACAAAGACATCCCATGGCCGCCAATGGAAGAGCCCGAACACGAACTCAACGACGTCGACACGCAACGCATCGACCTCGACCCGGACACCTGGAAGCCGTCGCTGATGACGTACCCGTTCCCGCCTAGCGTTCTCGACGAGTTGAGGAATAAGTACTCCAAGTTCAGAACGAGGCACGATCCGGAGTATATCGCGCTCAAGGAGGCGCAAGCCGCTGCGGGACCGAGGACGAAGGTGCTGGCTCAGATGGCGTCGACGCCGATGCAGGAGCTTATTGAGAGGAACAAGAAGGAGCGCGCGGAGAGGCAGAAGGATCTTACTGAGGAGCAATTGGCGACTATTGGTGAGGTTATGGCTAGAGCACGCCGGCTGGAGAAGATGGAGGCTGCGCAGAAGAAGGTGCAGGGTGGACCTCAGACGCAGACTTCGTAGAGAGGGGTTGCCGGATGTATATTATTATGTTGATTTACAAGTCTCCTTGCCGTGGTCAAGGTGGGTATTCATCCATGTCAATAGTAAAGGGAGGTGTATATGATAAAATGCTACAGGATATGTCTTACAACCCAGCAATCTCAAATGTATGCTCCATGAATAAGCTCCGCAGAATGTTACAGCGTAAACGTGACCGTCCAGTAAACCTTGACGGTGATGTAATTGCATCTAAGGATGCTCTCTAGCAGCAGCGCCATACCAGTACTTCGTCGCGTTCCTATTTGATCTACTCCTCGCCGACTGCGACACGTTAGCGAACAATTCAAAAATCCATCGATAACATCCACATACCCTATTACTGTTGTCGGCGAAGACAAGGTCACCGTTGTAATCCTTGAGAAAGACATCCCTGGGCAATTCCAGGAGATCTTCCAAAGAATCAAAGCCCTCCACATCACCACCGAACTCATCAAGCAGCTGCTGCGGGACTTCACTTGTCGTCTTGAGCTTGCGCTCGGGATCTCCGTCGCTTCTTACTCCGCTCATCATGTTCTTCATTCGTTGACCGAAGATGTGCTCGCCTAATCGTGAAGCACTCTTCTCTGGCTTGCTCATCATCTGTTTACGTGTCGGCCGCGCTTTGATCTCTGCTAGAGTTGGGCCTGTGGGCTTCTGCTTCATATAAAAGTCATCTTTTGGCAAGTCGGTATAGGCAAAGTTTGGCTTGATAAGATCGTAGATGTTCTTTGTGAAACGTTGCGTGAAATCATCTTTGGCAAGCTTTTCTTTGTCTTGGGCTTCGACGTGGTCCATAGGCAAAACTTGGTCTTCAGAGTTGGTTTGCACAGTGTCGCGCCCGACATGGGTAGGAGCTTGTGGGTTGGGTGCGGAGTCCGTGCGTGTAGTCGCACTGCTTTGTTGATTTGGCATGTCTTTTATGCTGATTACATCCGGATTGGGAACGACCGGAGTGGAGGCATCAAGGTTGGAAGCACTGTTCGTTTGTGAAGCCGCGTCCCTTTTACGATCCTGGCTGTTCTTGAGGACCGACCGAGCAATCACTTGAGACCCTCTCCAAAGCCTTTGTTTTGCTTCTTCGTTCAACATATCCGTGGTCAACCAAGAAGATTGCAAGTCAGAGCTTGCCTTCATATCTTCCAAAATCCCCCTTGCTAAGGCGTCTTGTGTTGCTATGCTAGGCACACATGCTTCTGTGAATGCGGAGTGGTTTCCAGAACCCGTCTCAATAGCGGTTGATTGGTTCGTGATGGGCTCATCCATAAGGTGGTCAGTCTGGGCGCTTTGATCCACCATTGTCACGACCTGGCCGACACGCGTAGCAACTTGCTCGATATACTTTTGGTCCACAAATGGATCATCGACTTCCATGGCTGCGTCGTCAACGGCGTCCATGGCTTGAGGCTCCGTCGAGAACAATGGTGTGACCTTCGAGTATGAGAATTGATGGACGGTTTCCATTTGATTCGCAGGCAAATCAGCTTCGACGTCTTGTTGAGAACGCTGGGGAAGTGCTCGGGTAGAGTTCGGCCGATCTTGGTTGCGGAACTTCACCTGCACTTGCACATGCATTCTAGGTATTGAGTGGTCGTTATCTTGAGCAACCTGGTTTCCAGAACTCAGCGATTCAGATACTACCGCCTGCGCTCGATTCTGGGAATGTCCCTGAGAGTCTCCGTATATGATGCTGGCGTCTTGCTCGTTCGGCGTCTGTGGAATCTCTCGTTGAGCTTGAGATTCGGATAGGTTGTGCGGTGTTGCGAAAAGCTCTGCAGAATGCCCGGAACTCTGTACATGCTCTGTGTTGTGAAGGGATGAACGTGGTCTCTTGAACTGTCTTTCTTTTGCATTCGGTGAGCTAGATCGTAGAGTGTGGCGGGGCCTGGTCGGTCCATCGCTTGCAACTGTAGACCAATCTTTGGGCACTGAGAAAGGCGATGATGATTTTCTCTCGCATTTAAAACAGCTCCATGACCTGGTATCTGTAGGAACATCCTGCTGGTGACAGCCTCTATGGTATTTCCGGTGACAAGAGGAACAATCGACCAGAGTTCTTCTGTCAAGGGCTGACGACTTGTTGCAGATGCGACAAGCCTCGCGAGGTTGACCGTTAGATCCTGAACTAGACATGCTGGAGACCGTGCTACCTTTTCGTATAGATCTTTGATCGTCCGAGTGCGGGCCTTGTGCTCGGAGTCTTTCAAGCAAGGGGCCTCCATAGTCCGGCAGCCGCGGTGGGTCCGATTGTGGCATTGCAGACGTCTGTTCAGAAGCAATTTGAGAAACGCTGTCGTCTGTAGACTTTTTGAATGCTTTGTCTTTATCTGGAGAAGTCGACTCGGTAATGCTTTCGGACAAGTTTGGCTTGGACTGACTCAACGCGACGTTATTCGCCGATCGGCTGGACGAGTCACCAAAAGCGTAGTCTCCACTGATGAGTTCGGAACGTAGTACTTCGTCAGAACTATTTTCAAGCAGCTGAGGAGGCTGATCTGGAAACGCTCGTGAAGCTATACCAACAAGCTTCTGCCGCACACGTCTCTTCTTCCTGCCAGAACCACTAGCCGATGAGTCCAAGCTGGGGCTCGAATACAAAGCTGGCGACTGTGTTCCGCCTTGATGTTCGGCCAGGTGCTTCCGAGACGCAGAAGCCTGGATCTCGTGACTACTGACTGCCTGCTGAATCTGGATATGCTATCAGTGAACGTCATTTTGAAGATGAGTCATGTTCAATATGATGATCATATCGAATCAGATCTTTTCAGTTTTTGTGTGGAGGCATCATTTCACCCATCCTAGGCTTCAAAACCTGACATTCATGCCTTGCCATGTGTGACTCTGTTGCAAGGTATCTTGATATCGCACAAGGTGACATCCATGATATCGTGTCTGCCAGCGCCATTGGCTGTATGATGTCACAAACAGCATACGGCTCCATTAGCTGGCATGATAATATCCTCCGTCAAGACACGACAGACTGCATTATGCAGAGATCATGCCCTCGAGACAAAGTCCTCGAACAGCGAAATCAAGCTGGGACCCAGAACGAGATGGCTAGAGACGCAAGGATGGTTTGGAATGTGATAAGCCCTTTTACCTTGGGGTCATCCTGAGATTGTGGAAATAGGAACAGATGTAATTTTTACTCACTGTCTCGTCCTCGTTGAAGCCGAGACCGACTGCTTTGGACTCTTTTGGCATGGCGTATCTCGATGGCTAAGATCGGAAGACTTAAACTCGTCTGTTCAGGTGATGATACGACTGTTCAAGATCGTCAATGAAGTACACGTCTCTCAAAGGTCCTCCTCGCTCGGATCCATGGTTAGACTGGAATCTGTGCCTGTCGATATCTCTTCAGGTCCGATTGGGAGGCGTTCGAAGCGATGCGACGCCCATCGATCTCATCTGGCCATACCGAACAGACGTAGAGTCAGCGTATTGTCAATGGTGTACAATATAATTGAAGGTGAAATGGGATGGAGTTGACTAAAGTAGGTAGTGATCATCTTTGAGGTTTCGGCTTCCGCATGTGATGTGATGCGCTATCGATAAGGCTACGGTGTTTACCAGTTATCCCCATTTGTCCCCTCTACATCTCCTTCAACCAGGATATTTCGCTGAGGCCGACTACAAGATCGAGACAGTCGAGTCGCATTACTGTTTCCAACCGACATGAATTTCCTCAAGTCGGCCGTGGCCTCAGCCATCTCACAAGGATCCGCGTTTCCTTACTCCTTTGGCGATAGAGTAGATATTGATCAATCGATCTGGACACTACACAATGGCACGAAAAGAGTCAGTACAGTCTGTCACTACACTCGGGATCACGGCTAAGCAACAACAGGAGGACGGTTCGAAATGCAGTATCTTTTCTTTCGACATCACTGCCAACAAGTCTCGACTTCCTCTCGCAAAGAACGCCCTCAGGAAGTTCCGAACACTAAGACATCCTGGAATCGTACGGGTATTGGATACCATGGAGGTCAGTTCAAGCAGTTATGAATCCTCGCTGCGCGCTTGAACTAAGACGCGACACAGTCAGAATCATACATCTACATCGCAACGGAGAGGATAGAGCCATTAGGATGGAAGACGAGGCGCAACGCAGTACCGGAGGAGAGCATGAAATGGGGACTACACAATATCTGCAAGACACTGAGGTTCATAAACGAGGAGGCATCATCAGTTCATGGTAACGTCCGAGTATCGTCGATCTTCACGAGCGAGAGTGGAGAGTGGAAACTGGCTGGGTTGGAGTTGCTCAGCTCGATGAAAGAAGATGATGCTGTGATCTATGTGAGTAGAGCACTCGAAGCACAACGATTGGTGACTCACACAACTCGGCAGACATATGGAAGTGTGATACCTGATTCTGGCCGGTATGCTCCCCCGGAAGTTGCCAAAGGAGGGTGGGACAGCATCAAGCGCGGGCCTGTTTCAGCAGTGGATGCTTATGATTATGGTATTTTAATCACCGAAGCTTTCAATGGCTCGTTCTCCGGTTCAGATCAGATTGGAACTACTAAGGCGATACCCCTGGATATGCATGCCAGCTACAAGCGATTGGTCTCCGCAAACCCCAAAACACGACTAAGCACTGGACACTTTCTTGAACAAGGGAAACGAAGCGGCGCTTTCTTCGACACACCCCTCATACAATTGAGCGACGGTATTGAGAATCTAGGACTGAAGAGCGAGACGGAGAGAGAAGAGTTCTTCAAGTACGTTCATATGCTGCAGGGAGCATAAAACGCCGAAGCTGACCCGTTAACAGCGAGCTTGATGTCGTTGCGGAGACAGATGACTTTCCAGAAGACTTCTTCAAGATCAAGGTTCTGCCAGAACTTTTGAAATCAGCCGAATTCGGTGGTGGAGGAGCCCGAGTGATAAAACTGATTATGCGGATAAGCACAAAACTTACTGAAGAAGAGTACACAGCACAGATCACACCTGTTGTTATCAGACTGTTCAGCAGCCCGGACCGAGCACTTCGGGTGTGTCTCCTCGACAATTTGCCTCTAATGATTGATCACCTTTCACAGAAGATCGTTACGGACAAGATCTTTCCACAAATGGTAGGCCTGAGGTGTTGTGTAGCGCGTTGAACGATGACTGACATGTCTTTCAGGTAACTGGTTTCGCCGACCTGGCACCGGTCGTTCGTGAGCAAACGGTCAAGGCAGTCTTGGTAGTTGTCCCGAAACTGTCAGATCGAGTGATCAACGGCGAACTTCTACGACATCTTGCGAAGACTGCAAATGATGAACAACCTGGCATTCGAACGAACACTACGATCTGTTTAGGAAAGATGGCGAAGAACCTCGGACCCAGCACCAGGACAAAAGTACTAGTGGCAGCCTTCACACGGTCGTTGCGAGATCCCTTCGTCCATGCACGCAGCGCCGCTCTTATGGCACTTGCAGCGACCTCGGACTTTTTCACTGAGGACGATTGTGCAATGAAGATTCTGCCTGCGGTGTGCCCATCGTTGATCGACAAGGAGAAGATAGTACGTGACCAAGCCAACAAGTGCCTGGAGCAATATCTGCAGAGAGTGAAACGATATGGACAAACATTGCCGGACAGCGTTCTCCCACCACCAGAAGTCGCACCTACCGGCGCCCCAAGGATGGGCACACCACAGAACGAAGCCTCGTGGGCAGGATGGGCGATCTCATCTTTTACGAACAAACTTGCTGGTGCCAGTGGCGAGATGCAACCTTCGCCGAATGGAGCCGCTACACCTACAGTGAATACACCACCGCTTTCGAGATCTTCATCAGTTCCTCCTGGCACGGATACGAAACCCGGAATGCAAATGCCGGCACGGTCAAGGCCACAACCAAGCACAATGCCATCAGCGCCAGTAATATCACACCTTTCCAGCCGATCGGTATCAACATCAGCAGCAGCGGAAGAAGAAGACTTCGGGGAGGATTGGGGAGCAATGGACGAGGAGGAGGTAGCAGACGCATGGGGCGATCCAGCAGAAGCAGACAGGAAAGCCGTCGAGCAAAAAGCAGCAGTCAAAGCGACTCCTGTGGCTTACGACGACCAAGGAGAACCCGATTTCGAGGGATGGCTAAATGCGCAGGCGCAGGCCAAGAAAACGACCAAGACGGCTCTGCCCAAGGGACTGACGAAGAAAGCTACGACGACTGCGGCGGTCAGGTCGACGTCTAGTCTGAAGACAGCGACGATTGCCAAAGCGCCCGCGAAACCTACGGTAGCGTCACCGAAGCCTGCTGTACCGGCTGCTGACGAAGACGATGATTGGGGTGAAGCTTGGGGATAGTGTAATTAATGAATTGGGTATCATCCCTATTGCTATCCTACATATGTGGTACTATACGTCTCGTCTGCGTGATCGTATGGCATGTATGAGTCCGTACCCGGGTGGCGGCTTCCCCCCGTGACCTCAACTCCCTATACGTGGTGGAATGTACCCTCTGGTCCGATCAATTAACCTTGATCACTCCAGTGCTGCCTTAACTGCATAATGGCGCAGATATGCGTCCGGTGATCCTGGTCATGCGTGTGCTATATGTTTTCATGCAGTTGCGGCCACCGGCTCGTCAGAAGCGATCTCCTCTGCCATTCCAACGGTCATTGGCGCGTTGGGCCATGGCTTCTTCAACGCATCTTGCAATTTGACGACACAGTTCTTTGGTCCAGGAACAGCACCTGCACAAGATTAGCCACATTACTCAGCTTCTGTTGCCGATTTTGAGCTTACCATTCACAACAACCAGTCCATTCTCAGCATCGACGCTCAAGACCTTGAGACTCTGCACCGTCACCTGTTGACCACCCATTCTACCCGCCATCTTCTTGCCCGGCAAGACTCTGCTACCACTTCCTTGAGAAGCACCGGCACTACCCATGGCACGATGCGTCAACGAAGTACCGTGACTTGCTGGCTGACCACTGAAACCCCATCTCTTCATACCTCCAGCAAATCCCATACCTCTGCAGTTCGCTCGTGCATCCACGAACTGACCCTCGACGAACCAATCTGCGTTCAGCTGTGCGCCGATTCTCAAAAGACCCTCGGCGTTCTTCACTCTGAACTCGGCCATCTCGCGCTTCAGCGGTACCTCGTTCTTCGCAAAATGTCCTCTTTCTGGTCTCGTGACGTTTCTCGTCTCCTTCGATCCACTGCCGATCTGGACAGCCCAGTATCCGTTCTTCGACCGCGTCTTGTGCGAAACGACCTGCACTCTGTCGAATTGGAGAACTGTGCATGGGACGCGCTTTGCGGTGTCCGGGTCGTACATTGCGGTCATGCCCTTCTTCAGCACTAATGCGCCTGTGCGGAGCGGTGTTGTGTACTCCTTCCTGGCCAGAGCAGCGGTTTTTGATGCTCCGAGAACTGGGAGGCCGAAGCCGACATTGAAGCGGTTTGGTTTTGGGTTCTTGACTAATGAGCGGATTGTGCGTGTCCAGGTGCGTGGGAGTTGTAGGGAAGGGAGCAGAAACGGTGGCGGTAGGCCTGAGATGGGTAATGAGGGCCTTGGAGGCATTTTGTGAATGTCGGCGATGTGGTTGACCGATATATGATTGTTTCGACGTCGTCGTGTCGCTGGACATTTTCTGAAGCTTGATGCACTCGGCGTCTTCCGACTGCAGAGCCGCGTCACGTGAGAAGACTCCAAGCGCTAATCTAGGCTAGTGCGTGGCCCCACATTGGACTTCACCTCGTTGCGGGGCATCAACTACGGCAAATCGTCTTATGACTGCGGTAACGGTAGCTCGAAGTGGTACATGGTGGGTTCAAGATGGGGAAGGCCGTCCTTTGCTTTCCACATCTGTGTCCAGATAATCAATCGTATCTCACCTTCCAATCTTCTTGCATCTGTGAAGTCGCCAACATACGAAAGAGGCAGAGCAGTTCGTCCCCACCCGATTGCTTATAAGCAGTCATCGTTTCTTGTCTACACTGCTGAACGACGTTCGAGCACTGCCTGACATCTGTCGAATATTGCAACAGGCATATAGACATACATCATGGCCCGCTGTGCACCAGTCAACAAGGAGATCCCTCCTATGAAGGATCTCACCACGGACAACATTACCGAAAATGTAATCATCCTCAACTCACAAGCTTCGAATCCTCGAGTACGCTATGTCTTTGAACGACTAGTAACTCATCTCCATGACTTCGCCAGAGACGTTCGCCTATCGAGTGAAGAATGGATGCTCGGAATCGAGTTCTTGACCAAGGTCGGCCAGATCAGCGACGATCTTCGGGCGGAGATGATCTTACTATCAGATACCCTTGGACTCAGTCTTCTGGTCGACTCGATCGATCATCCACGCATCGGCAATGCAACCGAAGGCACTGTTTTGGGACCATTCCACACCCACGACGCTCCTGTGACGGATAACGGATACGTCCTCCACCACGACCCAGAAGCAACTCGCCTTTTCTGTCTCTGCAGCGTCAAGAACACCAAAGGCGAATCACTGGACGATGTCGTTTGTGATGTCTGGGAGGGAGACTCGCACGGTTTCTACGACGTTCAGAACCCCAATCGCACTCATGCCGACGGTCGCGCTGTGCTTCGCTCAGACAAGAACGGTATCTTCTACTTCACGGCTGTTGTACCTGTTCCGTACCCTATCCCAATGGATGGACCGGTCGGTCAGATGCTGAACCTTCTCAACCGCCACCCGAACAGACCAGGCCATGTGCACTTCATGCTGCAGAAGGAGGGGTACGACAAGCTGACCACTGCGCTGTACCCTCGAGGAGATCCATACGAGACCAGTGATCCTGTCTTTGGTGTCAAGGAGTCTTTGATTGTGGATCTGTCTGAAGTCGACGAGGAGATGTCCGAGAAGTACAATGTCCCACTTGGTACTAAATTGTTGAAGCAAGACTTTGTTCTCGCCAGTCAGGAAGAAGCTGCCAAGTTGAGGGCGGAGAAGGCCGAGGAGGTGCTCAAGAAATTGGGTAAGAACATGAAGCTGTTGAATGGGTTACCAGTGCCGGACGTTGACTAGATCTGAATCATCTCTTGTTTATCACAATGTATATTCCTCCGTCGCGGTCCAGTTGTTCCTGTCAACGCAAGCCACATGCATGCGGGGACACTCCGCTAGCGGAG
>Ga0058702_10000124_pt1 | contig 56859 bp, 48 predicted proteins | sample AgamicOrSfe_FD_83781 | JGI IMG/M metagenome (GOLD analysis project Ga0058702, IMG submission 83781) | Agave microbial communities from Guanajuato, Mexico - Or.Sf.e | ecosystem: Host-associated > Plants > Phyllosphere > Phylloplane/Leaf | place: Guanajuato, Mexico | collected 2012-05-30 | reverse complement strand
CTATAGTAGAGTATTTGATTCCTTAGGGTAGGGTATTGAAATATGGAAACTAATGCTTATGTAATTATTCTTAATGTAGTATAAAAAGCATTAGTAGTAGCAAAGCCATTAGACTCTAAAGATCAATTAAACTTTATTTGATTGTAACTAAAACAGAAAATAAGAAAACATCATTTAGTCAAATATGTATATTATTATAATCTTATAAAATTATATCTTCTATAAAGGTTTACATTACAAACTTGATAGTAATTAGATATTACATGTAGACCTAGTCTAGAAATTTTAGCTAGTAAAATAAACAATACCTGCAATCGATCACACCAAAATTAGAGATGGAGGACTATAAAACAAAATAAAAGGTGTTCATAATCTATCATATCCTAGTAAATATTCAAACCGTTTATGGTGAAATACACTTCATCGTCATTACTATTATTTTATTATGCATCAAGCATATTTGACAGCGCTCAACCTAGTTAATTCAAATCAATCAAATATATTAGATACAATCAACGAAAGGCCTCGACTAATAGATGATAACGGCAAATCCTCGCTCTCCTGGTATCTTGAACAATCCAACGCCATGCAATATGTAAAAATTCAACAACACCTCCCTTTCCGACTCTTGTACGCGGCAATATCATCTGTCTCTTCTTCAGGATGAGAACTCAGTGCTCCTCCGGGTGTTTGTAGACCCAGCCAACTCCTTCGTTTATCACCGTGACCGAGTCTGAAACTTCCGTTGGTCGGGAGGTCGAAATATGATGCACCTGACTTGTCAAATCCGGGAGTCATACCCATGGTCGCTTCGATCGCTTTTTGTTTGTCGAGCCGTTGTAGATGCTGATCGACGAGTTTCCGCGTGATGACTCGAAAGACTTCGTCGATGCCCTCGCCGTCCTTGGCAGATACTTCGTGGCAACAGTCCCAAACGTTTTCGTGGTTCCAGAAGCCGGACGATCGATTTGATTGTGGGCTCATGATGTTGTGTGCTTGGAGGGATTGTGATGGTGGGGAGCTTCTCATGGCGAGGGATGATGATGGTCGTGTGGGTTGTGTTGATGTGGTTTCGGGGTATAATTCCTGGGTGACAAAATCGATGCATCGCTCGAAAGGGACCTCTCGCTTGGCTGGATCCTCGGCGACGATATCGCTCTTCGTTCCGACAATGTGGATGATGGTCTGTTCGTCCTGGCTCTTTTCTCTCAACTCTCGCAGCCAGACTGCTGCTTCGTCGAAGCTGCGTTTACTTGTAATGTCGTAACATAGTAGCACGACATTCGCGCCGCGATAGTAGAGTTTTGATATGCTTCGGAATCGTTCTTGCCCGGCGGTGTCCCAGATTTGCAGTCGGACGGTGGTGTTGGTCTCTGGGTCCAAGGTGCGGGAGTTGTAAAAATTGGCCCCGATCGTGGGTTGTATCGTTGGAGGCAGGAATGTCGAAAGGACGTAGCGGTTGATGAGCGACGTCTTTCCTGCGTTCTGTGACCCTAATAAGACCACCTTGGCTTCCAGTGAGGTCGACATGTGGTGAGGTTGTGGTTCGTCGATTGTGGATACGATAACAACGCATGTAGACTGGAGTAAACAGTCGGTAAAGCTAAACCCCACGATCATTTTCGGCAAGCCGGGCCGGGAGTACTCGTGGCGGTGTATTTTGTACCATTTTCACTACGGTAATTCGAGGACGGATCTGTAAGCACAAGAAGTCTTTGCATTCGGTCTGATAGTAGTTTGGTGTGTTACCGAGTTGATTAATGTTCATGTTCGTCGCCGTGAATTGACCCGACCCGCCACATCGTCGACGTTGATTGGAAAAATCGGTCATGCACTTCTGACATTGCCGAAGGATGTGAATCGCACAGTTTCGTTCAGCGACGCGGAAATCGACTTGTGTCAAATTCTTCGATCGTGACCGTGAAACACGTTATGGTAAATATGATTCGCTTAGATACGACGGTCATGACTGGTCGAGCGATCCATTTCTCGGCAAACACAGTCAATAGATTGATCAAAATTTACGAAACAGGTTATTTAGATGTGCATACAAGTGCCGATAGGTCGTGAGTGGAGGGTTTCCAACTTGGCAGATCGCTTACACTTGCTGCCTCGGTATCATGGTGAATTGGAACAATAATGATGAAATTGCCATGTCTCGAGTATGGAACTTTCCGCGGCACGGAAATGTGTAGGTATGCTGTGGACGGACATGGTTCTTTTTGGATTGCGTGGACTGAACTGCATAATACTGAATTCTATATACTGCTATGAACAAAATTACAGCCAATCGTCTGTAGTCTGTGACTCTCAAAACAACAAATACTGATGTTGACTTATTCCTAGTGGTACTCGATCGGGGATCGAAACCGGGAGAGGCCCGCAACGCCCCCCCCCCAAAACGTCCTCCCCGGTGCATGATATCACCAACCACGAATCCCATCGCTTTGGAATTCGATCCGTTCATGCGAACGAGCTCTGTTCGGTGGGGTCGGTCGTGAAGGGCGTATTGGCTGCGGCTCGCAGAGAGCATTCGCTGTCGGTCGTGCGTTCGTGCATTCGGCTGTGGCGATCGCCTCCATACCGCGCGGCCGCCGCGAGGACTTGTTGAGGCGGTTCTCGCGGTTCTGCTTGCATGCGGCTCGCAGAGAGTTTCTGGGGATCCCGGCAATAGTGCGCCAAATACAGAGTAGGTGGAGTGTCATTTTCGTCATAGCCTTTTTTGTACATCGATCAAAATTCCTTAGCACACTGTCCGTGTTCGACCCGAGTTTCGTCAGAGTCGTGTCGTCACAATGCTCGGGATGTCTGCCATGACGAGGTAGGCGAGGTAGGTATATATGTTTCCCGCTGTTTCTGCTTCATTTCGGTTTTTTTTTAATCACCTCCTATTCACGCAAAAATGTACGGATCTTCTTTCGCTCTCGCCGCTGGCCTCTCCGGCCTCGCCGCCGCTGCCCCCCAGGTCATTGGCTACACGGGAGCTGATGCCCCATACAAGACCATCACGCCATCCTTGAGCGTCAATGAGGTCCTGGCCACCCGCTTCGGACCCGACTCGCAGGTCTCCGCCATGCACACCGCCGCACCAATGGTCGCCCCGCTCAGAAGCGACAACGAGACCGGCCCGACCAGCCACGGTCCATACTCTGGCACCCCAACTACCGTCGGTGCCGTGACTACGGCCACATCTGCGCTCAGCATCGCCCCCAAGCCATTGAACCCAACGGCCACTTGTTCGTCAATTCAAATCTCGAAGCCGGAGGTCCCGCTAACATGTTTGGACAGACTACAACACCAATGGCAAGCTCCAAAATGAGGAGCCGATTCCGTACGAGCCTGCCGGTGGACTTGGAACGAATGGTAAGTGTTCCCTAACCCTTTCCATCACCTAGGTCGTTTCAAAGCTAACGATTTTCCCAGGCTCGCTCCCAAGATACATGGTGAACAGCGACTTCGACTACGAATCGTAGGTCTCCCTGCCGTTGTTTGGCATTCATATCGTCGTCGCCGTCCTTTGTTTTGAAAATCTTTCGATCTTTTCAGTTTTCCATTTTCACTTCAGGGGTTCGAACTTTTTTGGTCCACGCATCTCAACTTTTCTGGTTCACACATCGCTAACATGTCGTTCCAGCATTACCCTTGGCCTTTACCAAGAGTGGATCGAGCTCGACCTGTTCCACAACGGTCTCGCTACCTTCACCAAGGCGGACTTCGATGCAGCCGGAATCACCCCTGAAGACCAAGAGTTCATCCGCTTCATGGCCGACCAGGAGCAGGGACACGCCACTCTCCTCACCAACATGCTTGGAGAGACAGCGCCACCACAATGGTATGTGATATAAGCTATATACGGGAAACACAGCTAAAATTTTCAGTACCTACGATTATCCCTACCATACAGTTCATGAGTGGATCGAGTTCATGTCCCAGGTCACCAGATGGGGTGAGTCTGGTGTTTGGGGCTTTATCAACCATCTCGACTCCCGCGAGGTCGGCCAGCTCCTCGCACAGAGGTAAGTTGTCTGCTTCTAAAAGCCCAAAAATTTTTTCCTTTTTTTTATTTTTTTTTTAACACAATCAGTATCGCGACTGAGGCACGTCAACAGATGGCCTTCCGTCAGATGTCGGGCCAGTTCCCTATGCCAGTCTTTTTCGAAACCGGAATCCCTCAATCCTGGCAATGGACCTTCCTAGCCCCATACATTTCATCTTGCCCGGCCAACACTACTCGCCTCGCGTGGCAGAACTTCCCGGCTCTTCATGTTGTCAACCAGGCAAACCCGTCTAGGACCTCTCCAAACGATACGTAAGTCGTCCTCTATCGTCCGAGATCACTTGAACTACTTCTAACACTTTTTAGTGCCAACTGGGAGGTTGTCGGCAATAGGACTTCTGACCCAGCCATCGAGCCACCGGCCAACGCCTCTTGCCTTTATGCCAACGTGAGCGGATACGACTGTTCCCCAGCCATCAGCCGCAACCGCAGCGAGCCTCTGTCCTTCCCTGGTAAACAAATTAACCTTATGTGGGATGCTCCAGGTATGTTCTGCTATATAATACGAGTGGCGCCGTGTATTGACAGCCATGACAGGTGCCCGTACAGGACCAAACAACTCCTACATTACCACAGTCAACCCGCTCTCTGCTGGACCGGAATACGTTGCTTGGGTATCTCAATTGAACTACACCCTCACACCATTGATCAAGACCAGCAACAACTCCGTAAGTAAATTCGAACCTCCTGCCTTGATATGTTGACTAACGACTGCCGAAGGGTTATACATTCGCCCCCAATGCGACCGTCTACGGTACCCAGGACCAAGCTGTCAATGGTTCCATGTTCATCGCCCTCGTGAACACACTAGAGTCAGTTTGTTTCGACCTTTGATTTTTGGATTATTTACTAACATCTTACAGCGTCTTCACACCGTTCAATTTGAGTATGGTAAACCCGTACGTCTCTGCTCTCGGTCTCTTCAAGGCCGGCTAAGGAACTCGTCTGGTCAAGTGTTGGACAATGGAATTGGGAGGTGTTTGCGGAGGTGGTTGTGGAGGAGGATGAGAGGTTGGTTGTACGATAGTTGATAGATTTGATTGTATTGATATGATTTTTTGTTTTGCAACCTCACTCTCTTACTGTTTTATGGACGTTGTAAAAATATCTGTTTTGCCAGATACATTTCTGAATTTGAGGAATTTCTCGTATTCATACGAAAAATCACGAAGTCCGAAGCTGCGGGGTTAAGGTATTAAGGTTTCCCCGCAAGCGTCACATATGCTTATCCGCACGGTCGGACGCCCGGAACTCACCGGTAATCAGCGAAGACCAAGTCCGCACCGCTACCAAGTTCAAACAGAAGAGATGATGAGTGCGAAAAGATGCTCGGATCTATTCTCAACAAGCGTCTAGTCACGGGATGATGTTATAGAATCACAAATCACTGGCTAGGGCCCATGGAATGCCCGCGCAACTATTGTACATTGCGCAAATAGACCGGGTCGATCTATCGTGACATCAGTCTGGCCATTGCAGTCAACAAAACATCATGTATTGCGCCAAAGTCTACTCTGCGTAAGCTATATAACCTTACCTATGCTATAACTGCAATTATTACATGTGTTGGACTACTCGTATGATGCATCAACTAATCCACAAACTCGTGCGTAGCTGCACGGAATTTGTGCGATTCGTGTTGAAAGATAACGGGACAAGAGCCTGACTAATGCTTCGACCCCTGATGAAGCCTTCAAGCGTTGCCGTATACCACTTCACGTATTGAGCGCGATAAATAGTCGTGATCAAGCATAACTATCAATGATAGTATCTAGCAATGTGCATTCACGTATCTGCAGGATTGCACTTCGCATCGATCGGATTGCCATAGAAAATATAGTATAGTGACCTGACACTTTGCATTACGGACCTTGCACATTTTATGGAGATGCTACATTATTTATGCTTCCACAAGGTCACTCCAGGATCATAATTATACAGTGAGTAACATAACTATCCTCGATACAATTTTCTCGAGCAATGCCCCGTCATATTCGACCTCGACGGCATGCTCCAAATCACCCGTCGATCAAAATTGCGACAAAACCAGCGTTCAATTTTCGGCGGCGCGGAGGATGATTTATGAAATTAGATTACTTGACAAGCTCCTGAGTCCGCTAAGCAGGCGCTAAGGGCGGCATGTCTTCTGAAACAAACTTAATTACCTACTATACAGCCAGGAACAGCGCTTTCAGGTACACAAGTCCACATCTCGGAGATTCTACATCGAGAGTCCACCACAATCAAATGAACTCATCTACACTTCTGCAGTACATCCTCCTCTCCATTGCATAGCGCTCGCGGTGATTTTTGTTCTTTCCACCCATTGTCGTTAAACGTCTTATCTCAGCATTCCACGCTCCGCAACGGCCATCCAACGTCGCAATCAATATTGGACTCCTACCATTCGACCTGACGGCCACAACAACACGCGCGACGACGACGACATTCTTTTCGACATCCAGCACGACGACATTCTTTTCGCCAGACGACGCTCTTTTCGACGACACCCTCACACTCCTTTACGTCTCCCAGAGCTGGCCTCGCAGACACCACCTCCACCATGAAGGCCTTTCTCAAGAAGAAGACACCCGCCGTGTCACCGCAGCCCTCACACCCTCCACCCCAACCACTCCTCTCCTTCACGCTCCCGACCAACGACTTCCGCACATCCCTCATCATGCCCAACCTGTCCGCGCGCTTCAGCATGCTCCGCGAACAGGACCCGGACTCCAAAATCGGCAAGGCCAGCGACGACAGCGTCCTCCAACCCCGACGGCAGTCGCGACTTCCCGATTTTGGCCTCAATGACATTTCCGAGGTCGCATCCATAAGTTCCCGACCGTGGGCCTTTACACAACACGACTCCTTCTCTTCCGATGCAAGCGACACAGTCATGAACCGCGCGAGACCCGGCGAAGGGAACAATCTATTCGGCGGCCGTCAAAAAGTGTACAAAATCCCAAACTCGGTCAGTACGAAAAGCCTAGGAATCGGAAAACCAGTCTACGAGGACGATTTGCATATGTCTTCATTTCAGAAATATCGACAGCAAGAGAGGGAAAAGGCCGAGCGTGATGGTCAAACAGCAGTTGATGTCGGTCTCGGAATCGCAACATCAGACGACATTTCACACAATCTTCCACAATCTCCAGCAGACGATATTTCACACAATCTTCCACAATCTCCAGCATCCTCCGAAGAAACCCCCGTCGAGTCCAAACCACCCACGACCACAAAACCTCCCCTCGAACGATCACTGACCAAAAGACGATTATACGAACAAGGCCTCGATCAACACATGTACGAACAGCAGGCTTCGAACCTAACCAGGTTAAACTCCATCCAAAGACAACGAACGCATGGCAAAGCACCACCCCTTCAAACAAAACCGTCAATGGACCTCCAGACCACCAGCCCAACCGTCCAGCAATTGACCACATTCAGAAACGCAACATCTCCAACAACCCACCCACAGTCGCCAACTTTTCTCCCCCTCAACGAATACGAAGACTTGAACGTTCTGTCCTCCACGATCCAGCCAAGCGACAGGGGCAAGGCCACCGCAATGGGTGCATTTGACAAACCACGACAAGCATTCGACGAGGATCAATATTTGAAAAGACTCCAGCAAATGCAAATCCATATCCCCCAGTCAGGCTCAACTTCACCAAAAGTCTCTGAAGAATCAGATCGATCTGTCAAGCTAGCTCGTTTCGACTCTGCAAGACACACTCCAGAATCTACCATTCAGCAACGTAGAAGGTCCAAATCGTCTCCAGTCAAATCCGAGCAAGCCCAAGCTTTTTCAGTCTTTCAACAGGCTGCTGCTGCAAACCGTGCAGTGCATGAAGGATCGCCACAATTATCAGCAGCTCCAACAATGCCTAGTATCCCACCAGCTATGCCCGACACTCACACAACCTTTTTCGGTGACATTAATGCAAGCGACGACGATGATGATGACTCCACCGCGGGTGACTATTCCACACGCAACTACTCCTACGGATCTGGTCGTTTCCCATTTACTCTAGCTTCAGTATCTGAGCATCCCGCAATGAGATCTCAAACACCAGCATTCCCAGAAATTCGAGAAGAAGATGAAGAGGATATCCTTCCATCTTCAGATTACGCTCAGCGCACAGACACCAACGCTTCCAGCAATGGTCCTACGCAGTTCACTCCCTCCGCCCCTCGCTCAGACCTCCTCCGTGGTCTAGTCCATCAACATCTCCGAAAACAAAGCGATCAATCATCAATTGCGCCCAGCATTTTCCCACCTCAGCACCTCCGAAATCAGAGCACACATTCCTCAATCTATCCTGCAACGTTAGGCAAGGATGACAGTGCTGCAAGTCTCACATCAAACGTTCCCGGACTCGCAAGACAGACGTACAACACCGAAAACAGAATCGTTTCAACCTATACCAACTCCAACCCGTGGGATCTTGATGACTTTGATAGCAGCTACTACTATGGCGACCACGAGAATGTCAGTCAGAATGTTGCCAATGCTACCGAGAACGAGCAACAACACAAAAATGACGCTACTGAAAACCACCCACCGACAGCCTACCAACATGACCTCAAATCTCAACACACTCGCGACTCATCTAACGGCACCATGCAAGAACGAGAGGCCTTTGCAAACGAATTGGCAGCACGACAAAAGGCCATTCAGGAGAACTTGCGTAGCATTGTAGAGGCCGAAAGCCGAAGTGGTAGCCCACAACCTACCTCTTCCGGTGCTTTCAAAGCATTCAATATGCTCAAGCCAAAATCTAGTAGAGACTCAATCGTTCGACAAGACGCTCCAAACAAGGCCGCGAAAATGCTAGGACTTGGTTCAGCAGCCGGCAGCACTTCTGCACTGGGAAAATATGATGAAGACACTCGTCCAGGCGCTGAAAGGCAGTCAAGCTTCTCCAGTGTTTCAAGAGGCTTAAATTCACAGCGTACCCCTCAGATGCCTCGACCACGGGAAAACAGCGAGACCAGCTTGAGAGGCCGTTTGCCACAATCACACCCATCTCCAACCATCAATGAGGACCACGCAAGATCTCGATCAAACTCGGCAGCATCTTCTGTCAGAGCTACAAGTCGACAGAGTAGATTCAGAGATGACGGCGGAAACCCACGCTCACCAAAGCTTTCTCAACACATGCCATCACAAACCTCGCTCAACGGCTTTGGTCAACCAAGTCCATCCGACATTCAATCTCGTCTGAGAAGTGGCAGCCGTTCCAACACTCCTGGCATCCCAGAAGCACTCCATATTCAGCCCTCTCAAAGTAACAACAACAACACTCGCATGGGTCCGACTCCACCATCTGGCCCGATATCAGCACCACTCACGGCTAGTACTCGCACTGGACTCACCGCGCCTCCGCGCCCATCTCCTGTCGGCACTTCCTTCTCTTCCGGCGCCATCACTCCACTCTCTGCCACATCAGCTCCAGGATCATATGGCAACTTTTCCCGTCCATCACCCTCTCCAATCACTGCACGTCCTGGAGGTCAGCTTCTGCGAAAAAAGACCATCTCCAAAGCCGAAATCTCAGAACCAACATTAATATCCTCGACCTCCACTGTTGATACAGTGGACCTACCTCCTGGAGCGTCTCTCAAAAACGGCATGAATGAAGTCCGCGCACCCGCTATACCAAAGAGAAGTCGGACTCAGAAGCTCTTCAAGTTTGGCCGCGACAGTCCAAGCCCATCGGATGATTTTGCCAGTAAGCGAGCAAACGCAGTCAGTCCGCCACCAAGCGCACCTTTAGCATACGGTCAAATGAAGAGCCCAGACAGACCAGGCTTCCAGCATGGACATTCGTCTTTCCACCGACCTCAACCAAGAACTATGCGATCAAACGAAAGTCTCGACCGTCCGCCAATGCCCGCCATTGCTGTTCCGGAACGACCAGTCATGACCGAAGGAGGCATGTTTTAATCCGTGAGTAACATGACGAAATACACTTCACTTCTCAAACGGACCAGATTGGAAGGCTGGCGTTTTACTTTATAAAATCATTACTTGCTTTCCGCACGATACCATTTTGCTTCATGTACAGTCAGATCAAGGTTTGCAGTCGAAAGGGGCGATCAGTTTTGAGACAGATGGATGGTGGAAATTCGATTATTGTATTTAACCAAACTTATGCATAATATATGGCTGCGTTTTATACGTACAGTCAAGCAGCATCTAAAGTCGTACTGTTCAGAATGCTTTAATCGATTCTCCATGGTTGACATGCGACGTAAGCAGCTGCAGCGAACAGTAGCAGTGTCTCATGGTCAAAGTGTGTACCTGGGCACGGTTTGTTTATTTATCACATGTGCTGCGGAACCATGCCGCTACACAATTCGTTCAGCAGCATCATCTCGAGACCACTTTCAATCGTTATTCATCAGTCCAAAATCTCCAACCATGGACCGAAGGACACACGAGAGTCCCATGGACTTTGAATACCAGAATGGTACTGGACCAATGGACAGTCGCTCACCATTCGCGCAAATCAGCATGAACACACAAAGACACGGGACCAGTACCGACGGACCTGCTAAGAAACGAGGTATGTCACGTTCGTATACCGACATTCTTTGCCATAGAAACGTACTCATCACCCATGGTAGGGCTATACGCAGCTTTTGGGTCACCCAGTAAATATCCCGGCCTTCGCGAACCAGCCTCATCACAAACCTATCTGTTCTCCTCATCGTCTTCGAATTTACCACCGTCACCAAACAAACAACTACCACCAACACCATTCACAAATAGGAACAACCCACTGTTTTCAACACCACGCAAGTTGGATGTAGACATGGCCTCATCAGGCGGCGAGACGCCCAAATCCCCTGGCCGAGCAGACGACACGGACGCAACGCCTGATACAAGCAACTACCGCTCAGCAATCACAAAATTAGACCAGATGACAATGCCATCTTTTACAGCCGGCGACAAGGCGTCATCACCAAAAAAGGAAAAGAGACGCGACAGCTGGTGGAACAGAATCGCAGGCAACAGTCCAGGACGAGCAGAGGTACCACGTGCCGTCTACAGCGACAAGATAGTGAAGCGCGTCAGCAAGAAGAGAAAGAACAAGGCACTGGAGCGATTACGAAAAGACAGTGTCAGCGACAGCGAAGCGTCCGACCACCCGGTCTCGCCGCGAAAGACTAGCGGTTCGAGAAGAGGAGAGGTTGTTGACGATGGCAAGAAAGGACCACACTGGATGTACACGTTCTTTGAATTTTTGTCGGCACATCCTACGCTACCGCATATTCTGTCCTGGTACGCGCAGCTCGCGTTAAACGTCTTTCTATTCACCGGTATCATGTGGATCCTCTGGTCTTTCTGGGCGACAATCAGGAGTGATGTTGACAAGAGGAGCTCAGAGGCAATTGCGGAATTGATGGCCGAGATGGCAGCGTGCGCGCAACAATACACCGAGAACAGATGCACGAGGGATTCGAGGGTACCAGCTATGGAGACGGTGTGCAACAACTGGGAAAAGTGCATGAACAGGGATGTCAAGAGTGTCGGGAGGGCGAAAGTGAGCGCGCATACATTTGCGGAGATTTTCAATTCTTTCTTGGAGCCCATCAGCTACAAGGCTATGGTGAGTTTTTCATTCTCTGATTGACTGATATCAAACTGACCAATCTTTTAGATCTTCTCTTTACTTCTCGTCTTTGGCTGCGTGGCGCTATCAAATCTGCCATTCAGCATGTTCAGAAACAAGGCTGAACAAGCTGCTGCGAACCATCATCACTACTATGGCGGTATGCCGCCACCACCTACACCGCAGCGACAATTTAGCAATTCGCTTGATAATGCACCATACTGGACTCCGCACCAAAACCATCAGCAAGCGATTGAACCTGTGCCGAGCGGTGGAGCTGATGATGGCCAGCGAAGTCCGGTGAGGAGGTTGCAGTTCAGATGATGGAGCATATTGTGGCGTTGTATGCGGTGGTTGGTGGTTTGGAAGTCATCAAACCACATCGCGTGATTGGGTTTGGAAATGGTATGGCACATCGCCTTGCATCGTAGGATAAAGCGTATGAGTTTCGGGGCCCATCTTCAGCCCCTAGTCCAGTCTTGCACGATCCTCTTCTTCGCAAATTGCTCGCGTGTCCATCTCTCGCCGTGCTCCAGATACTGTTCCCTCGTGACGACTGCGTTCTTGAGATGCTCTGCCTGAGCAGCGAGTCTTGCGCCGCCTTGCCAAGTATATTTAATAGGATCCTCGGGTCTCCTCACTCTGACCTCCATTTCAGCAGGCGCCAATATACGGATCCCACTCTCAACGCGCTCAACGAACCCCGGAAGTAGTGTACAGCCACCAACCAAGACGATGTTCCCCAGAAAGCCCTGCCACATCGGTCTCGGCAGCGCCTCTAGACTCTCCATCACCGTGTCCGCGATTCCAGATTGCTGTAACCCAACATCTCTCGGGTTGAATAACAACTCCGGAACGACAAATCTCTCGTTCGCAAGCGGAAATGCTTCCTCTCTTTCCTTCTCGCCATCTTCATTCGCATTGGCAACCCCCAACCTCGCCATTTTGGCCGCATGACTCGCATCATGCTCTCTCAAATAGCCTCGATGCAACTTTTCATAATCAGGCAAGACGTAATCCTTCACGATCTCCTTATCGATCGGCCTGCGATCGCCAAGCCCACCCTTCCAAGTTCGCTCCAGGTCCCGATCAAAGTCCAACGACACGAAACAAGCGTCCTCTTTGATCTGAGATACAATGTACGGTTCGTCGATCAGGCTAAAGTGGCGGAGAGACAGCAGTTCAGCGAGGTAGTTGCTCAGATGCTTGCCACCCATGTCGATACGTCGGATTGCGGATTGCAGTGCTCGACCACGAAATACCGGTACAATATTCGTGTGACTGTGTCCCGAGTCGATCTGGAGCATAATCTCTGTTGGCAGCGACGTCAAAGGAACTGCGTCGGAGAACAGCGCTGCATTGTCGTTCCATGCTGCTAAAGTAGATCCTAAACAGCGGTACAACGATGCAAATTGATATTCTTCAAAGATAATCTGATCCGTATTCGTTTGTAGGGCCAAAGGCGAATTTGGTGGCTCGGTCAAGATGAGATTTGTACTCGCTGGATCGCAGTGAAGAGGCGATTTAGCGTCCAGAAATTCATGATCCCAGATCGCTTTCTCTGTTTCCCAATTGACAATGTAGCCTTTCTCGACGGGCCGTTTGATGGCCAATTCGCCATAGTCAGTGCATTTTGATAGAGCGGATCCAATATAGTCACGTCGGAGTCGCGAGCGGGCTATACAATTCGGTACGACCTGGCAGTTATCCAAAGAAGTTGTATCAGGGTCGTTGTCGTCGCTGTTCGAGAAACCGGCCTTGATTGTATACGCTCCAGAATTCACCACAAGTGTGTTGGTCGGTATCGGAGCGTCAGTCGCAGGCGCAGTAGACGCTTGACGCGCCATCACGAGACGCCTTCGTGATTGAATGTGTGGTGGGAAGAAATGACGTCTAAATGTTGACTGAAGGTACGACGTGAAGTTGACGTGATATGCGGGGGTGACCTCCCGCCGTCCATTTCGAATTTTGCGGCCAACATTCATCATCCCCGAAATAGTATCCGAGACTCAGTAACTGAAAGACCTTTCGTCGCTTGCGACAGTGGGCGACAGGATGGCATCCGCAAATAAGCCATCGTCGAAACCCGAGATGCAGACTCTTCTCGACCTCACGACATCCTCTCGCGCATTGATAACCCAATTCCTCACCTCCCTGTCTGGCGACTCATCAACGTCCAATATTCCAGCCAATCCACCAAACCCTCTACAAGTCCTTCGTGACTCGGCAAAGCTTTTGAAAGCCCACGTCACAAAGCTCAATTTACTCCTTCTCAATAAACCATTCACGCCATCAGCATTATGCAGCATTCTCCGGGAAATCACAAACGTGTGTCTACCAGCTATGATGAGCGCGGTCGAGATCTGCTCAGCCGATATCTGGGGTGGACTACTACATCATGAAGTAGTTGCGCGAGTGCGAGGACTTATGAGGGAGATGGAAGTCTGCGTAACGGAAGTTGCTGATGCGGCGCAAGCTGAGGATAAGAGCACAGCACGAAGACCTTCGGAAGGAAAGAGTAGAGACAGTCTTGCTTCGACTGGTGTGGTGTGGGAGGCTTGCGATGCGGTCATTGAGCTCGAGACGTTAGATGTAGGAGGTCTGGCGGTCAAAAGGGCGGAGGTATACCGGGACATGATCAAAGATGCTATCGAGGAGCTCAAGGAATGGGGAGAGGATGTTGATGACGACGAGGAAGAGGATGATGCTGCCAGTGATGAGGATGATGTGGAGGACATGTTTGCTGCCGCCAATAAGATGCCCAAGGACCACCCCGAATTAAGACATTTGCTGGACGATTCGATTGGGAAGCTCAAAAAGGTCAACATGCTGTACACAGCCATCACCAAGCGTCGAATCAAAACATTTGGCCCTGCGGCTGCTAGACAGGTTGTACACGTCAAGACAATGGACGAGCTGGTCGACAAGCTCAAACAACTTCCAGAGATGGTAGATGAGCTTGCCAACTCATTTTATGAGCTCGACGAGGATGAAGCCAAGACACAGCTGATGTCCACGATTACAGAGGCACAAGAGGCGATAGGACTTGTGAAGCTCAGTTGGGAAGGAAAAGAAGATGAATTTACCGCTTGGTCTACCAAGTGGACCGAGGTCATCAAATGAGCATGGTCGGGAATTGAATCGACGATTCGATCACAAGACTGCCATGACCATACCGGAAAGACCAAGCCACATTCCCATGCCACGCAGAATATCAGCTCCGTTATGAGAAGACGCGACTGGCGTTGGAGGAGCCGCAGTGCTCGAAGCTGAAGTTGAGCTTCCAGAAGCCGATGTTCTGGTTCCAGATGATTCAGTGCGGCCTCCTTTCAAGCTCAACGGCGGGGCGCCACTGGGAGAGGTCGCATCAGTGTTGACGGGCTCAGTCGCGGATTGGGTAACCGTATTGGGACCGGCAGTGTTGGAGCTGGCCGCAGTAGAGGACGCAGTGGCGGTCGCGCTAGAACAGGTCGCAGCAACTGCAGAATTGATACCTGGGGAATAAACTCAGTGACATTCAGATAGCGTACACCTCATGTCACTCACCCTGGACATCACTCTCAGTGCATGAGCTCTTCATAAGACACGTATAGACGTATTCCGTAATCTCTTGTTTTCCAGCAGTGCACTGGCAGTAATAATCGCTCATACTACAACCGGAGGCTTGAATGGCGCTGGCAAAGCAAGAAAGCTGTGTGCAATAGTCAGTCAACCGCGCCGTCTCACGATCGCGATAATACGTACGGCGCAAGAGGGAAGAGTTTGGCTCTTGACGACGGTAAAAGCCATGTAGACCACGGCAAGCAGCATGGCTTTCATGTCGTCTTATTGTGTCGGTAGTTTTGGCTGTTAGTAGTAGGTCGATAACTAGGGTCGTTGGAACGATTGTGAGGAACAGATATGAAAGGAAGTCGCTGTCTTACGAGTCCGTGACCAAGTCAAAATGATGGAGTTCTCCGCTGAATTTTGAAAGGGTCAACAATCTTGCAGCCTGTCGCACAACAGCTGCATATCAAGCTATGCACAAGTCAGCAGAGCCAATGAGAACCCTGCAGACTCGGTTCTTTGTGGTCCTACACGATACAGCGCAAGGTACACAGACCGTCACACAAAAATATCGAGGAGAAACATGACCTGACCAAGGAATATCTTCGAGCTAGAGAAAGATCGGTCGGCCGGATGCTTGAAGTGGCCGATAGCGCTCGATGAATTTGGCCATTTGATGAGATGTTTCGATCCCAATCAACAGTCAGTTAGCAGCAAGGTCGCGACATTTGCAATCTGCTTCGTGATACGCAAGCAATGATCACGAATACTGTCTCTTACTTAGTTGTCCACATCGAATCCGGGAGTGATGCTACGGTGACCAGTAGTTGTACAAGCGGATTGTAGTCAAACATGCCACGGAAGAGGACGAGTTGGCGACAACCTTCGCAAGTGGAGCTCCTTGAGTGGTATGCTTGGCATAGACCAGGGGTCCACTACCGGACGCCCAGGCTGAAGCCATGGCTGTCAGCGCAGCGCAGTACAGCTCAGGCCAATTCAGACGCCATCATCAACTGTCGCAACTGCTTCAGCACCCACGTCCTTGAGCTACGATTAAACGTTGGGGTGTGGTTATCTTAGCCGAACGCGCGTTCTGAGCTGAATCGGAACATTTCCTTGAACAATCGGACACTCCATACATCATACTCTCTGCTCTCCCTCTCTCAATGCGATAGTTCTAGCAGCCGATACCAACCGCAAACATGTCCGGCTGGGCCGTCTTCCTCATCATAATCATCCTCCTATTCCTCTTCGGCGCCGTTTCCTGGATAATGTAAGACCTATCCCATTGCCAATTCGTGCCGCGATAACCGTGCTGCGATGATACAACACTTCGGTTACTGACAGACACCAGCTACACACAATACCGCGCTCGTCGTCTAGGCCTACCCGCGCCACCACTCAATCCCTTCGCACGCCCTCGCCGCAACAACAATGCTTATACCGCTCCTGCACCCGCACCAGGCGGCATCCAAGGCTGGATACAAAGCAAGGTCTCTGCACTCCGCAACACCCGCACCAGTTCCGGCGCGTACGAAAGCACAGGTCTGAACGCGCGCGACCGAAGAGGTTTCGGTCCACTGGATCCAGATGAAGCGTGGGACGCGCGTGTAGGCAATGAAGCCGACTACGCCGGAGGATACTACGAGGAGCAGGAGCTCGGCTTACAGGATCCGGTCGCGGGACCATATGGAGGATCGGGCTACGGACACAGCAGTGTAGGCATTGGCGGAATTGAAGAGGGCAGGGGAAGGAGTAGGAGCAGACAAAGAGAGCTGGACGACAGATACGACGAGGAGATGCATGCCGACCACGCGCAGAATCCGTTTGGAGACAACGCCGAACGCAGTGAAGCTAGCCTGAGAGGAGTGAGTCCTCGTCCGATGGTCGATACTGGGCGCGCGACGAAAGGACACAAACCCAACCAAAGCTTGAGCGCGACCGATGACACCAGTCCCACCGAAAGGAGGAGCGCGTTTCAGGAGCAGATGTGAGGCACAGCGAGTAGCATTTGACGATGGCATGAGTTATTGCGGTATAGCTTGGCGTTTGCGGAAGGAACACGACACCCGCTGAGGCGCATAATTGCTGTATGTCTATATCAGAATATGCTGGGCGGTTCTAAATGGGACGAGTGAAAACCTTCATGACATTAGGACGCTTTTGCCATTCATGCGTGATACTAGTCTAGATGTTCGGCGACAACTGATCATACTTGACGCACATCTCGACGCTCTCAACTGAGGCCTGGAAGAGCTTTCGCATCTCGAGACCGAACCAGACCTTTGCCATGGACAGATCCGCATTCTTCAGATTACTCACGCCACCGCTGGTTCCGAGCTGTCGAAGGATCGGAAGAGCACTAGTTACGTTATTAGTATGTGAATGTGTTTGACAAATCTGACGTGACTTACCCTGAGAAGAGATCAAGATCCGGATCCAGACTGCGTCCGATACCTTCCAGTAGCAGAATACTCAAGACGACGTTGATAAAGTCACCTTCCATCCTGACGTGATGTGTCCGAACCATTGACAAGACTTCGGTAAGAATGTCTCCAATCTTGATATTGCCGAGAGCAAATGTCCGACTCTTGACGCCGAGGACGAGATGTTGCATGCGCAGTGCAAAGACTTCTCTGTCTATGACCGCGCCGGGCTGTCGACACCTATCTACCATCAGGTGACCTGCTTTGTAACCATCAAACTCCGCAATGGCTTTGAACAGATCCAAGAAGTTGCGGCGGTTGTTATGATTCAGCTCTGTGACGAGACCGGTGTCGATGAAGATTAACTGGGGCCTGTATCCTTCACGGTCGATGGTGTTAAGGGTCTCGACCCACTTCTCTTTTTCGTGTCTAAAGGGACGAAGACGTTCGAGAACCTCTTCTGTCTTGTCGCTCGAGTCCTTGAGGTTGTGCTTGGGTTTATGGCTGAAACTGGGCAAACTCGCGGCGACATTCATGTTGGCAGGCTTGTAGAAGCGCACCATGATGTTTCCTGGATGAAGATCTGCATGGACAAAATTGTCGATTAAGAGCATGTGCAAAAATGCGTCGAGACCTTCATCGGCAATCTCCTTCTCGTAATTTCCGCCTCCGTTCTGCAGGAAGTGCTCAAGAGGGATACCGTGAGCAAACTCCTCGACCAAGACCTGTCTGGTCGTGTACTGTGTGTATGGATATGGGAACCAAGCAGTTGTCCGATCTTTAAAGTTCTTCCTGAAGATACTAAGATTTGCTGCTTCGATACGGAGATCCAGTTGCAATCGCATCATCTCGCCGAACTGCTGGACTTCGTCTGGAAACGACAACCACTCCATTGTTGGTATCAGGTTGATGCATGAAGCGACAAAGCCCATGATCTTCAAATCGCGTCTGACGACTCTCTCAATCTTAGGATGCAGAACCTTGATAGCGACATACGATGATGGTATCCTCTGCGGTGAACTCTTCAAGGTCTGGTCAATATTCTTGCGGATCGTTTCCCCGAATGAGTGTGTCTTGTCCACCTGAGGATCCTCCTTGACAACAAGATCGGGCTTCAACCGAGCCTTGTATACTTGTGCGATTGCGCCAACTCCAAGTGGCTTCTCTTGGAACTCCTCGAAGATGTCGTCAAAGGGCATGCCGAAGGCCCTTTCGACTGTCTGCTTTGTTACGTGCAGAGAGTGTGGTGGGGCGTCTGAATGCAGAGCCGACATAATCGAGCACATTTGGGTTGGAAAAATGTCCGTTCGAGACGCAGCCCACTGTCCCAACTGTGATCACGTCAGTCTCCGGAGCGTGTCGAGGCAGTACCGCCCGGCTTACCTTGATATATGCAGCTCCGGCCCTCTCCATAGAATGCACCAAGAATTCATACCACCACAGCGTACCTGTCCTCTCATTGTCCTTATCCTTCTGCCTTTGACCAATGTATACCGCCGGAATCGTCACAATGACTGGTACGAAAATGATGATGAGGTGTAGCAATCGGAATCCAGTCGCGATTGGCTCAACAATCCAGGTATCCAGGAATTTCCATATCGTCCTCCGAATCTTATAAGACCCTCTCAGGCGCTCAGGTACATATTCTGCTAGTTCCTGTCTCGAGGCGTGGAGCATCCTTTCCTCTGCTGTATCCTCGCCCTCCTCCTCGCTAATCTCTATGAACGCCGCCGGAGTCAATGCAGCAGCGAGACATGCTGTTCCTCCTTTAATCGGCGGTGGTGGCTTTCGAAAGAGGATCTTGACATGCTGGAAGAAACCTTGTCTTTGCTGCGTTCGAGTCCAAGAGAATGCGCGAAAGGTTTGGTGAGGTATGTTTTGCCGCGTTGTCGAGCTGCCATAACGGAGACAGGTCCTTCCAAACATCAAAGTGCTGCGCATCGTGATGGCAGATATGGTCACCGATAGCTTTCAGTCCGTATCTCTATTCACGTCATTGTGTTTCTGTCGAATGCGCCGGGCGACGTTGGTGTCAAAGGGTGGTTTGTCGAGAAACATGTAGAGCTGGTCACCTCTTGTGCAACACGCATTGCTACGTCATCCTGCCTGTTCAGGACTGGAATCCCATTCCGGAGTCACAAACATCACACTGCGAACACGCTTGGAGCAAAACGTAAGGCAATCAACGTAGTTGCATGTGATCTGTTATAGAGCCTTTTTGATCTTTTCCTCGAGTAATCCATGCTATAGTACAAAGCGCCTCATAAACCACCACCCAACCCAGCACGCAGTAAGCAACTCATGACTCAGGCCTAATCCAGCACGATCAGCTCTCCGCGAAAGAACCCTTTCTATAGCTTCGATTTGGGAAAGCGCTGACCGCTGGAATCAAATTAGTAACAAACGCTTTTATCCTTGAACACCAGCATGCCGTCTCATCAGAGGAAGAATGACACTCGCCAGTAGGATAGTGTACAGTGAAGAAAATGGAAGAGGTGCGGGACATGTAACCAGACAGAAATCTCTTCTTCTCTCTTCTCTTCTCGCTTCGCACAGAAGTCTCTCGACCACTGCTACTTACGAAGGCTTTGGGAGGTTCTCCATCTTGTATCCCTTTGCCAACCAATCAGGACTGATGACGGTCTCACGCTCCGAGTACAAGCCCTTGTACGCGCTGCGAATTGTGCTGTCGCTAACCTTGGCTGCCTCGCTGATCTCTTTTGGAGTTCTGCCGTTTCCGGAAAGATGGCTTGCCATGTAGATACATGCAGCAGCAGCGGACAAAGGTGAACGACCGGCAAGAGCACCCTCATTGGACATTCTACTGGCAATGTCAACAGCAAGGTTGGAGGTCTTGATGTCAAGACCCAGGATGCTGCAGAAACGGTTGCACAGCTCGCTTGGGCTCGTGGTCTGGCTAGCCTTGTAATCTTCGTTGGAACCGATGATACCGTTGCCAATGGCGTGAGGCTTGGAGCCTTTCTGCTTGTCCTGGTTGACAAGAAACTTTTCCAAAAGTTTGAAGACCCTCCCAATGTCCTTCTTGGACACCTTGGTGAGCTCGTACATCTCGTGGAACGTACGAGGAAAGTTGTTGCGACGGCAAGCGATGAAAAGACAACCTGCCATCAGAGCGTCCGCGTTCTTATTCTTGAAGAGGCTCGATTCATAGGCATCTTTGTAAATGTGTTTGGCTCCATCGGACACAATCTGCGGAAGAGAGTAGGCATCGCAATAAGCGCCAATTTGCTTGAAAGCTGCGAGCAGAGTCTTGTTCGTCTTGTCGAGAGTAGACTTGTTTTGGGCTCGGTGAAGCTCCTTACTGCGCATAGATCCATCGCCAAAAGCAATGCTGGTTTGGAGCTGGTTTCCACTCAAAAGAGGGTTTGGAGCATCACCGACACGAGAAGGATCATCGTTGCCTTGATCATCGTTTGCAAATGTACGCCATTCTGCACGAGTATCAATGCCACGCTGACCAAGAACAATTCCACATGATGCGCAAATGGTATCACCACTCTGGTGGTCTTCAAATAATTCTGGAGGGTCCTCGCGACATTCGGGACAAATGAGACGGATACTGAGGTTCTCCTGCCATTCTTCAGGGCCTGCAGGCGCTGGCTCCGGATCTGGGATAGCACCAGGTGAGAGAAGCTGAGCCATGATTTTGGTAGGCTTGGACGGGATTTGTTTACTCGTGAACCGCTTCGAAGCTCGTCTTTTGATACCCTTTGAGGTTACTTGAAGATTGTATTGCCGTGCGTAATAGCGGACGAAAAGCGGTGAAAACAGTTTGCCGGTTTTGAAAAGCTCTCTGAAAGCGCAGGTCCACGGACCGTGAAGACGAACTGGAAATGAACTTGGTTGAGACGGTGTCTCGGATTATGTCTTTTCAATTACGATGACTATGGATGGCCTTGTCAGCGCACAGTTCCAAAAGAAGTGATGCGCGAGTGAAGTGTGTCCCAGCTCCTCCTTTTATATGAGATAAAGTAGCCGCAGCAAACAGTCTCTTACCAGAACATCAAGGTGTCGATTTCTCGGCTGATGATGTCGTGAGAAACGTGTTCGAGATACCGCAAAAGCTACCAAGTGATCGTGATGGAGTTTCTGCCACCAGGATGAACCTTGATGAACCGCAAAGTGCTGCCTCGTGCGACCGTGAACCAGTAAAGGCGTCTGCGAAGTACCGACTGAAGATCAGAGGCGTTCGCAGAGAGGTCAAATGAGATGTATGATTTCCAAAAGTCGCAAAATCACTTGTCGTCGATGGAAATCAGGTCTCAGACACGAGTAAGCGTGGTTGTATAAGGAAGATGTTGAGGGGAGAATCCGGTGGAAGAAGTCTGAGAATATGAAGTCCCGATTCTAGCTCACAGGCTGCGGACATGTCACGTGATGAGGTCAATGCCAAGCCTGAGAAGCCAAGACGAAGCTTTGATGAGCGAAACGACATGCATCAGGTGTTGCCAAAGTTGCAGATACGAATTATCACCTCACGTCGCATCACAATGTTCGGCTTTTCATTGAGAGCTTCTGTACGTGTCGTATTGAGACTATACGATCTTCACTAACAGCAGCACAGCGCAACGGCGTCGCTCGTGTAGCGAGAGCGCAGGGCACTGTCGCTTTCCGCAGAAGCTTCATCACACCTACCGCTGTCCGTCAAGGTAGCTATTCAACCCTCCTGAGACTCAAGACCAAATGCCTGATACTATAGCAGCCGATCTTGTCCAAGACATGTACCTCCGCGAGTTGAAGAACTACAAGCCAACCCCAATCAAGGCATCAGATTCCGAAGGCCAGGTACAAAAATTCTCGATGCCCCAGCCACCAAAGTCGCCAGAGGAGGCCGACATTCAGAACGAGTTGAAGGATTACGAGGCTCAGCAAGTCGATATTGAGGGCCAGTCAAGCGAGCCCGGTTCCGCCCCAGCCGAGCACGACTGGTTCGAGGAGGAGGAAGAGGAAGAGGCCGCCCACGGACACTAGATTGACGAGTGAGGCAGAGGTGCATGGATGTACATTATCAAAAACGATAGCTGCGTATTCGAGAACTCGATCTTGTATACTTGTGGACTCCTGGAGGTCGAGGTCACGCAATTTGTGTTCGCTATATTCTGGTAGATACTGGCAGTACATCGAAGTCGTCAATGTATAGGGTCAGGACCCTGCAGTGTCGTCAGGGATTCACATTAGAGATGACGTGGAGGTAAGCGACTTGTGCAGACGACCAACGATACATAACGTGAGATGGTAGCTGGTACTGCATCGTGTTCTACTTGATCAGCCAAAGCATAGCCAGTCGAGATACTGGCCCATCTATGTATGACATAAGTCAGAGTGGAGCTGAGATCTAGACAATTTATACTGGCAGCAGCAAATCGACCATAGCTGTTCCGAGAGTGATCGCGGGTAAAAGTTTAGAACTGTCCTACCGTGAGATAGACATACTGGCGATCAACCTTGACTCCCATCTCGTCCGAAGCGGCTAGGGTCGGACACAGGATTACTGCTCTTTTCGTCCAAAACGGTAAGGAAGGACAAGACGCGCGGTGGATAACTAGATAAGCATTTCTGAAGGTGAGCGAGATTCGGTCGATAAGTATTCTGCCGCTTGGCGCAGTCGGAGATGGGGAAAAGCTGGTTTTAGTCTGTTGGATCACCGACGAGCAGACAGGGGTGTCGTCCTGCGGCCATGCAAGGAAATAGCTGACTTGAGAGAGCATGCACAGACAAGTGACCAAAGAGAAAGGCAAGACAAGCAGCCAATACTCTGGAGTGGATCGTTTGATATATGTATGTTGTTCACGTGCTAATTGCTCCACGAAGTACGTACACTCTTCCCGAGTGTAAGTCGAAGGGTAATGGTATATGTGCTTGTTGAAGTAGCCCGAGTGGCATGATGTTGATCGGAAGCTCTTCCGTAGAAATATCTACGCCCAGACCATCGGATATCTTTGGTGCCGCTCACCGGTTCCTTGGCTCGGCTCCATGTCGACGAGGACGAGCCTCGCGAGGAGTGGTTCATGGTGCGAGCGGAACGCCCACTCCGTCCAGATTCGAGACCCTTTTGTCATGCATGAGCATCCACAATTGATGGGGCATGAACGCTTCAAATCATGCACTCCGAAAAGCTTTCCCTCCAAGGCCGGGTGATTGATCAGGCTGGACTTTTACGCATTGCTAAGAGCATCCCGATCAGCGTGACGAACGACAGGTGGAATATCACTTTTGTGGTTACTGTATAAGTTATGCAGATCATCTGAGCAGAGAATATTTTGGTTGAGGGCGGAAGTCAGGTGCTAAGATTGGCCAATTATATGTACGGGCCTGAACGTCTCCCTGAGCCTCAACCAACTTACGCGATCTGAAACATGACACGTGCAGCACCAGCAAGCGGACAGGACCCATATATAATTCTTGTCTTGAGTAGCGAGACCATGGCTCCAGTATCGATAGTCCCTATTGTGTGATCAGGAGAAGCCCTGACGAACGATTCCTCTGCCTCTCACGACCAGTCAGCTCTGGTAAATACGCTATGTTCCATGGCAATTAAAGAAATCAATGGCTGGAGATGCTGGTGGCCATGGCTGACGTGCAGTCTATTACAAGTACCCGCGCCTGCCAAATACAGTAATGCCGCGTTGCGTAGGGATAGTTGCCGTCTTTTCGCCGAACTCGTTAGCTTCATCAGTTGCCATTTTACGAACCAAAATAGATCGACTTCAAGGACGTCGCTACGAGTAGAAATAACGACCTCGAGTATCGGCCCGGTGTACTTTTGATCGCGTAGTACTAAAATTCCGAGTCTCCTTTCACAAAGAAATGCCTTTCAAGATATCGTTGCTGGTTTGGCTTGGCTTGGCTCATGACTATGTACTATAAGACTCTTGGAGCGCGATGGTATGGACGATCGCCAACGGACCGACCGCGCGTACACTGAGGAGAGATGCAGGAGCATTAATAGTAGTCGGAAGAAAGCATCATGCACATGCGGATAATGCATGGCATCTCATACCGTGCGTGCAAGCAAGATGCCAACTGCAGCCACTCGGGGTTGATCATGCATGCATTGAATTCACCCGTTGTCCAGATCTCCGTTTCCCATTCCACCAATTGCAGCCTCCCTCTGATATCAGACGCAAGAGTAGACGAACCACCCTTGTTGTAGACGCATCAAACGCATCATTCCTAATCTACGTACCGATACCACGGCCAGTGTCGTCTCTGCTCACCAGAATAGAGCACGCCTCCGTTAGCAGCACTCGTAAAACACAAGAAGGTTTTGAAGTCCGAGAACACTGACTCCACCGTACTAACCAAGACACATCCCGCTACCCGATGCTTCACTCTGCGGCCTCGTCCTGTCTCTGATTGCATTCATCAACCGGTTCTGTTTCGGCGCTGTCTACTGTCGTCCCTTTGTTCTTTTGCTCAGTTATTCGAATCGCTCCTGTACGAGTGACTTTCTCCACCTCTACTTGACCGCAGTACGCTCGGTTTCGACACCCAGCATCTCTATTACAGTACAGCACTACTCAATTTGTTGGATACCAGTCGTTACCTCTTAAACAGTTCACGTAATACCGTCAGCGTCTATTTGCGATACCCTATTCTGTCGTCTCGAACACCCTCCGACTCGATTCAGCCGAACAACATCTCTTTGTTCGTGACACAACCACGGTCACCGATCACCAACTACCATCACTGCGAACCCATAGTACGCACGGAATGGCCACCTCTGTCACCACAAGATGACTACATGACGATACACGAGCTAGGAACAAGGATAATTTGGTGCAACATAGATACCTGCCATCACAACACAGACAGCACCTCAGAATGCCCGCCGCTGCCACCACCGTTGCCTACGATCCTCCGCTGAGGAGACTGTCCGACAGGGATAGTCTGAACTCGGATGATCGAACCTCTGTTTCCTCCCGCGACCCTTCCCCTCTCGCAAAAAGTTCTGATCTACCCCGGAGTGCGAGTTACACCTACATACCTCGCGCAAAAGACTCGGCATACGGCAGTCAAGCGAGCCTACCCATCACAATCAAAGGAAGTGTCTCCGAAGACGACCTCGAAGCGCCGCTGGACAGCGCCGATGTCACCCCTCCTGAATCTTCTGGTTACAACACTCCATGTGATGAGCCCAAGGTCTTCAGTGATGCCTTGCACGATGCCATAAGTGATTGGGAAAAGAGCCCTACCGTCGTCGTCACCGAGCCGGAAGAAGAAGACGAAGCGAAGACTGTGAAGACTGCGATACTTGGGAGCGGATCGAGCCAGGCTAATGGCTCCGCTACAACCATAAAACCGGTCGGTGAACCTGTTGCAGCTGATACAACGCAGGTCGATGGTCCTGCTACCACGACGAAAGAAGCAGCACCTGTCAACCCTGGCATCAAACGTACAAAGTCCTTCACCCAGAGGCTGAGCAGACGACTTTCCAGGGCTCCATCACGGTCACGGTCGCCTTCGCCTCTCAAACGCCTGACGTCCACTTCTGCTGGTGAAGGTGCATCAAAAGACGCCAGGCCCACGTTGGGAGGTTCAAGAAAGAAATCGATCCTCAAAAGGCGTGACACGTCAACTGGAGAGGAGCAAGACGGCACCGCACAACCAACACGTAAGCCCACCATTCTCAAGAGAAGATCTACTGTTACCGGAAAGAGTGGTAAGCTGGCGGATCACGATGCACCTCCTGTACCGACGCGCTTTACACCGCTTCCGAAATCCTTTTCTACAGACAGATTGCCTACCACTGCCGAGACACATCAAGACGAGTCCGCTGTGCCGGTACCACGTATGGTCTCCGGCGAGAGGGTCGCTAGTTTCGGTTCTCTCGCTCTGGCAAAGAAAAAGGACGAGCTGTGGTCGATATTCCGCACCCTCGATGTCGATTATACCAAGTTCTCGTCAAAGTCGACAGCGCTCAAGGCGAATGCAGTTCGTCAATCATTACTTCCCTTTCTCCGACAATATGCAGATCACGCTTCGAATCAAAACCTTCGGCCAGAAGATTTGGACAGGAGAACCAACATCTTGAATAAGTGGTGGGTCGGCCTGCTGGAAATTCTACACGGCAAGAACAACCAGTCATTGTCGGGAACCGACAGACCTGCCATTCTTGAGGCTCTCTCCGGTCTCATGGACAGAACTGAGTGGAGATACCCACCCTCAATCTTTGCTCCTTTGGCCGGCCGTGCCGCCGTACGTGATGCGACAATGTCTCGCAACAAGTCTGTCTCTTCTCTGGCCTCAATGGGCGGAGATTTCCTGGCGGAATCCGTACATCACAATGTGCGAAATCTGTTTGTGCAGAACCTTCAAGCGCAGATGGCGTTCGTTGTCGACAAGATGTCGCTCAGGAACGCCTCCGCGAGCTTGGTGACTTTCTGCGGAAAAGCTACTGCGTTTGCCTTCTTCTTTTGCCCTGGAATGGCTGACATCCTTGTGCGACTCTGGAACACCACCCCAGAGACCATGCGCCGTGTATTGACAGAAAACGGCGTCGGTCATTTCGAAAAGCTCACAGAGACAGCGGCAGACATTGCATCAGTATTTCCCCCTGCCGTTCAATCTTTGGGATTCGTCTCCTTGCCTAGTATGATGCGCACATTACGACAACAGGCTCCTGCACCGCTTGCCACAGCTGACATGCAATGGTACGGATACTGGTTGGAACGCTGGCTTGGACGTGAGAGTGATCTCTTCTACGTGTTCGTCAAGCACTACCACATCCTCGCCATGGACTTTCTGCCCTCGGACGTTTCCAAGAAGGAACGCATGTGTGCACCTGGCATGCTTTTGGTTCACTGCCAGATCTTGTCCAATCTCCACCTGACTATTCATAGAGACGACGTGGGTCATGGAGCTGACGGACCACACCACAACCCCAGCTTCGATGACCTGCTCGGAGAAACGGATGCAGCTGTGTCGACACTCCCACTTCTACCTCCAAATGCGATGCGAATAATGGCCGAAAATCGGTTGATAATGCTAATTAGAGATTTCCTCTCGGATCGAGTATCTGACCACCCTGCGGCACGTCACCTTTTTGCCGTCTCTTTCAACGACTTGCTCCACGCGGCTGCTCGCAAGACGTCCATCTTCAACCACGCAGCTTGCTATACCCTGTGCGATTTCCTCGAGGAGGCTTTACTCATCCTCGTACGTTACGAACACTTGCAATCATGCCCAGGCGATGTTGTCGATTCTGGATTCTGGCGAGAGGTCTGCAAGAAGATGTTGACCAGCCAGAACACCTTGACCGAAATCCGGCTTTTTGCTTTCACCTACTCGGTCTGGGGGATCGTTTGCTCGAACCAGAGTCGCAAAGCTGACTTTTGTCTCGGATTCTTGTTGGACGATGATGTGTTTGAGCGTACTTTCAATCACTGGTGTCCGATGGTGCGGGCGTACTACATGCGTTTGCTATGTTGGCGATTGGGCAGATATGATGGGGAGCCCACCGAGCTGGATACGTAAGTGAATATGCACAGTGACTCTTGTCCATTTCTAACATGCATAACAGTCAGATATACGAGCGATTATTCGAGTTGCTTCGGAGAGAATGGTCGTTCTTCCTCTACGCGAGAGAGGACGCCGAGCGAAGACATGCTTTGCCACCTTCTACCGCACCTAGCAATCCAGCTCCTGGTCGTCGACTGCTCATCATTCGCACCGATACGCAGATTGCTCCGGGAGGCTCCTTTCTTGCATTCAACGGCGTGATTCCGCCATCGCCTGCGACACCGCTCGATGCAGCCTGGACGAACCCGAGACGACCATCTGTCAGTTCGCAACTCTCAGACAGCGACTTCCGACCAGTCTCCCAACAGTCGGTTGACAGCGATTTCACAGACAAAGAGCGCGAGTCTGGGTTACGCAGTTTTCTGCGTGGTATTATGGGCGGGTCTTCTAAGAAAAAGTCAGGATCCACCAGCACCTCCCGACCCGCTTCTCGGTCCGCGTCTCAGAGGGGCTCGCCTACCCCGACGCCTCCGAATGGAATGTCTGTTCTAGCAAGGTCGGCGACAGACGATGGAAACTACACGCCAAGGCCTCGAGTTGTGACCCCTAAACCGCAACCCCCAGCCAGGAACTTTTGTTTCAAGTTCTCCCTCGAATTCAACCATAAGCTGGCTGCAAACCCACCGATCAACATGCGTCTGTATGCGCCCAGACTGCCACTGCCCGCACAGCAGTATCTCCAGTCTAGAGCACCAGGCATCCCGGCTGTACGAGCTCAGGAGCCCCAGGGCGAGAATAAGCTCCGGATAATCTACGTCGGACGTGCTCTCGCCGAGTGGACGCTCGTCACGGGAGAATATCAAGGGTTCTTCGAGCGGAGAAGAGGGGAAGGAATCACATCGGACAAGTTCGTCGAGACGCCAACACTCGGAGTTGAAGTCTTTCGACGGTCGGCATAGAATGCACGATCGAGACACCGGCGGTCACAGCTTGACATGTTTGGCTGGCATGAATAGTATCGCATCGTGAGCATGTATGCCTTGGATGTGGTCGGCTTTTTTCTTTTCTCTACAAGAGCTCCGCGGCTCTTTCTGTTCATACATGCATTCGAGGCGCTTGGGATAGCATCGCGTCTCACGGTAGATGCTGGAGACTGTTGGTCTACCCTTGATACATAATGTATATAGACATCTTAGAAAGATACCTGGCACGAATCGTGCTATGGCTACCTGTCAACATTCTCGCCTTCGTGATCGGCAGCATTGCGACATCAGGCAAAAGGAAAGAATGATTGCATACGCATGTGCTCAGCCTCGAGATCGCATGGAACACGCGACATCGATGCACAACCTACGAATGAATACGGTACTGATCGATCAAATGGGATACTTTCACCTCGAGGGCATCTAAGCATGAATCGTTGCTACCGCTACAACGACTTATACTATCTTGTTCATGTGGTCGAGCAGCGTATGATGCCGACTCGACCCAGGACTGTTCATTACAAATAGATAAACAGCAGAACGTCAATTATGAGTGATCTCATCATCGGAACCTAATTGTCAGGTGCTCGTTCCTTAGCCAGACTGCATAGAATGTTTAAGAATTAGACATGTGCCGCCATGCTGGAATTGTTACAGTATTGGTTTGGCTGAAGAGAACAGAGCAAAGCAAAGCACGAGGGAGGGACCCTTGAAACCCTGGCGGCCTGGGAAGCGTAGCGTGCGACAGCAGACAGCTCGCGCGGCGTGCACCGTGCACGGTTTCCCTTCTATCCCGAACGTTGACTTGAACTGTACCCTGTCTACTCTAGCTACTACGCAATTTATCCACCACTACCACCACCACTGACCTCCTCCCCGTCTGTCTCGTTCGACTCACGCCCTACACTACCAAAGTCCCTTTACGCAATGGCTTCATAGTGTCTCGAAATTCCAGTCGCTGCAATATAGCGGCAGCTGTCCGCTTCCACCTCTCGACTCATTCCTCCTCCTGACGAGCTCTACGTGCATCTACAATCTGTACTCAGCAGCACATTGTCGCCCGACAGCTACAGTTCTTTCAGTGCGCAACTCTCGAGTCGACACGCGCATTTGACCCGAATTGACGTGTTGACGTCCCCTACCTCCCCGACTCGCGCATCCAATCGCGTGGATATGAACAATCAAGACGGCGATTTCATGATGGAGGACGCCGACCCATATAACAAGCAGAAGTACTCATCCTCCTCGAGGCCGCCATCCCACTTGGGAGCCGCGCAATATTTGCCCTCACAACCTGATGACGGTAGCGCTTCTGCTGCTGCCAGGAGGTACTCACCCATGAGCACAAGTCCAGCCGCGCAATTTGCTAGCCCACCCCAGCAGCCGGCACTCAACCCATACGCTTCATACACTCCACAGCATCAGCGACAATCATCACGGCAATCGCCCACTCGTCAAGGTTCATACAACACCCCGTCGCAACCCTATTTCTCCTCTCCTTCTAACCGCTCTGCGCACGCACAACTACCGCCGCTCCAGACCCCGCTGTCACCAGACTCGGGATACTCTCAGTCCGCGACTGCTCAACTCAATGCAGTCTTTGGTCGTGAATTGCGAACGCCGCGCACTCCACAAGCAGCCCAACCCGAGAGCGCCCGGCGAGGACCTGTACCGCAATTCACCAAATGCAACAACGTCAACGACATACAGCCGAGGATAAATGCCCAACCGCCTTTCCGTCGCGCAAATCCCGAGGGAGGCTTCATCTCTCCGCTACAAGCTCTGACTACACATCTGCCGTCGACATACCGGATTTGCAACCCCAATTTCCAGTACGAGAGCTCGAGGAATCCTCGTCGAGTTCTTACCAAGCCATCAAAAGGAACCAAGAACCACGGCTACGACAACGAAGACAGCGACTACATTCTGTACGTCAACGATATCTTGGGCAGTGAAGAGACGGGACATAAAAACAGATACCTTATCCTCGATGTGCTGGGTCAAGGAACTTTTGGCCAGGTCGTCAAATGTCAAAATCTCAGAACGCAAGAGGTGGTCGCAGTCAAGGTGGTCAAGAACAGAACCGCCTACTTCAATCAGAGTATGATGGAAGTCTCGGTGCTGGATCTTCTCAACAGTCGAATGGACAAGAACGACGACCATCATATTCTCCGCCTCAAAGACACATTCATCCACCGACAACATCTTTGTCTTGTCTTTGAACTGCTGTCTGTCAACTTGTACGAATTGATCAAGCAGAACCAATTCCGAGGTCTCAGCACCACCCTTGTGAGAGTGTTTGCACAACAGTTGCTGAACGGCCTTTGCCTTTTGAGCAAGGCGCGACTGATTCACTGCGATTTGAAGCCAGAAAATATCCTGCTGAAGAAGTAAGCATGGCGAGCTCCACAGACGGTTGCAATGAGTGCTAACGATTGGTAGCCTTGAGAGTCCCATTATCAAAATCATCGACTTTGGCTCAGCATGCGACGAGCGTCAGACAGTGTATACGTACATTCAATCGCGATTTTACCGCTCGCCAGAAGTATTATTAGGCTTGCCGTGAGTTATAGGTTCCTTCTGGAAGTCTGACATCCTACTGACCTACCACAGATACTCTGCTGCCATTGATATGTGGTCATTAGGCTGCATCGTGGTTGAGCTGTTTCTGGGTCTCCCTCTGTTCCCTGGCTCGTCCGAATACAACCAGGTCTCGAGAATCAACGAAATGCTCGGCCTACCACCCACATGGATGCTAGAGGTCGGCAAACAGTCGGGCGAATTCTTTGAAAAGACATATGACGAATTTGGTCGCAAGACTTATAGGCTCAAGTCAATGGACCAGTACTCGCGAGAACATGGATCGAAAGAGCAACCTAGCAAAAAGTACTTTTCTGCCACGACGTTGCCAGAAATCATTCGGAATTATCCAATGCCGCGAAAGGGCATGAAGCAGCAAGAGATCGATCGGGGTAAGCGTCTCTCATACCGCGGGCGCATCTCTAACTAACAATATTACAGAAATGGCAAACAGGTTGGCATTTACCGACTTCGTTCACGGTCTTTTGAACATCAACCCACTGGAACGATGGACACCGCAGCAGGCTCGCACACATCCATTCATCACCCAACAAAAGTTTACTGGACCCTTCCAGCCATCAATGTCCCTCAAAAGCTCGACTTCGCGATCACCCGCACCTGGAGTCCAACAACAAATCAACGCCGAAGCAGCATCGAAGCAGCGCGCCCAGGCAGCACAGCAGCAACAAGCACAACAACAAGCGCAGCAACACGCCGCCTACGCAGGCATGCACATGCAAGCCCAAGCGCAAGCCCAAGCCCAAGCTGCCGCCGGCTACCCACCCTCACCGCACGCCCAATCGCCGCAAGCGGTCTATGCACCAATGTATACGCCCTCACAACAGGGCGCACCACCGCCTTACCCCAGCGCGCCCCCCGCAGTCTACGGCCAACCAATGCCGATCGTGCAGCAACCACCATCCGCGGGCGCACACCACTACGCCCAAAACAGCGGCGCCAACGCCTCCCTCTACGCGCAAGCCACCACCCGCGCCGGCCGCCAGCGCGCCTCGACAATGGACATTGCTAACGGCATTCCGCCCGCGCTGCAGCGCGTCGTCAGCCATCTGGACCCCAATGCGCCGATCAGACTGCAGCCTAGTCCCGCGTACTATCCGCCGCCGCCAGAGGGGGCGGGCGCGAGCGGCTCCGTGCCGGCCGAGAGCAGCAATGTCGGCGGAAGGCGACGAACGAGTCGTGGGCCTCGAGACCCGCGGAACGCAGGGAATTTCGTGAGGCAGCTCGAGGATCGCACGCTCGAGGAGGGTTGGACTGGTGGTGGAGCGGGAGTCGGTGGTGGTGGATGGGCCTGAGGGTGATTGAGCTTGAGCGAGATTTGCTGAATCTTGGTCTCTGCATTGAGTCATGAGCCATGTACTGAGCACAAAAGTGCCGGTACTGAGGTTGCTCCTTTGGTCGTTTGCTTTTGTGCTGGACTAGCTGTCTTATCGACGCAAGCAAGCCAAGATGAATCAGCTGACCGCATCGGCGAGTTGGTGAGGTTGAGCCTCGTTTCAAGATGTAGGGCAAAGTCTCCCTATCCGTTAAAATGAGAGCGCGGAAGAATTGCATTGCATTGCATCCCATTTGTCTTTCCCTAGCATGCAGCGCGGAGAAGCGTTCGGTCGCATGGATGTATGGTAGGTAGCATGGACCGAGGATATCATCATTAGCTATGAAATCACGATTGGTTCTATATCCATCACTGTTTGCAATCCGGTTCGATCATTCAATGCTCTGTAAACATGCCTTGCTTTACAATTGAATGCTACCTATTTGATACCTTCGTTATTGCTGTGCACCAATCGTCGTCGGGAGACACCATGTGCCTATGTACATCTGTTGCATAAGATACATTTCCAAGCGTTTCATTTTGTCTCGTGCTTCTGTTTGGTGGTCAGAGGACCTCTCAATAAGCTGCTTGCGGTCTTGGTCTTGCTGTGTATGGAGGCCTGGTTGCACCCTATGCAGTCCTGGTCCTCATCTTAGTCTCCTTTCGAGCGCTGCTGTCGATGCCTCTCGCGACTGGTATAGCGTGATCGCTGGGTTGCTCAACCAGATCTGAACGGGTCGAAGTGGTCAGTTTGTCGCTGTTGCCTCGGCCTCTGCCGCTTCCTCTGCCCCTCGATCTTGGCGCTCCTCTACCTCGTCCTTCTCCTTGACCTTCGGCTTGCAGACCCAGATCTGACTTCTGCTTGTGCGTATCTGTAGTACGAACGGCGTTGTCCCTCAGACTGCCCCGGCGTCGTCGATCCCCTCGTCCATTGGTATGAGATCCCAGGTATGTCTGTCGCTCTGTCGCCATCGTATTATCACGTGTGGCGTACGCTTTACGAATTCCGCGACCTGGTCCCTCTGCGTATGGGCCATTGTGGGATATACGTGCACGCTCAACGGGATATGTGTGATAAGCAATGTGAGGATTTCCGCGGTCTTGGTCGTTTGCACGAGGACGCCTGCGAGGTTTACGCTCGGCTGGCTGTACAGTCTCCGTCTCGGATTCGGTGCTGATTGTGGGAGTAATAGTATTGCCGCCAGGGACGGACGGTGTGTCCTTCTTCTTGACCGCAGTGTGAGAAGGGGCCTGAGCGGGAGTCAGAGCGATACCCGGAAGATTAACAGTGGCCGTAGTGGGCGGCACGATTGGCGTCTGAATTGTGCCTGGAAGCTTGACCGTGATGTGGGTGCAGGGCGTAATCGATGTATGAGTGGCGCCATTGAGTTTGACCGGAACATGAACTGGCGGCCGAGTCTTTCGAGCTGGAAGAGTAGGTCTGACAGTGGACGCAGAACGAGGTGCATTCTATACAGCCTCAGCCGGTCCGTTCATGTCACCATTGCTAAGATTAGCTGGATGGCTATCCTTCTCGCCATGTCCATTCTGACTTGCGTCAGGCTTCAATTCAACAGCAGCGGGTGTGGCTGTGGCTTGAGTAACACCATTTGGCGCCGCTTCAGAGGATGTGACGCTTCCATTTGTTGCTGTAGCGCTGGAGTCGAAACCCTTTTGCTTATCTGCTTCGGCTTTGGCATTGTTGGCAATCTTCATCTTCTGTATAGCAGCAAGAAGACTAGCTTCCTGGCCCTTTTGGTCGGTAGGTGTAGTCGATGGTGGTGACAGGACGTGAGGACTGTGTGCAACCTCGACAGGCAGGATTTCTGTCTTCAACTCTCGATTCTTCTTGGGTTTGGGCTCCGGAGCTGAGAAGTCTTAGTTGAGTTTCACAACGGAAATATGACAATAATATACCTTTGTCGTTCTCTTGGACATAGAAGCGGCGGAGCAGCATGATTGCTTCCTCTCTGAATATTCCTCCGTAAACAGGGTATGGTGGGTCAATGCTGGGATCAGAACACAACTTCATCACTCCACCACATCCACCGAATCGTTCGTTCAAACAGCCGAAGTAGACTGCCCGGATACGGTATTGACGAAGGGCTGAGGCACACATGATGCAAGGCTCGACAGTGACATAGAGGTCTGTGTCGCGCAGGATGGCGAGTCCGAATTTGGAGATGATCTGACTGAGAGCGACGAACTCTGCATGACGTGTTCCCTGGTCTCTGTTAGAGCACGCTTCTAGTGTACGGGAAGAGAAGGAAGCTCACATTGAGTGTAGCGTTGGTACCGTTCATGCCTCGGGCTATGACTTTGCCATCGTGGACGAAAACACAACCGACAGGTGTCTCATCCGATCGAAGTGCAAGCTCAGCCTGTTCGAACAGATTAGCTTGAGACGTTCTTCTATCGTACATACGTGTGGACCGGTAGCTAGAGCTGAAAACAGATAGAACACGTAGGATCAACGTACCATAGCGATGGCCTCTCGCATCAGAGCCTCATGAACTGGACGATCCGGGAGGACCGGATTCATGATGGCGTTCATGCTTTCTACGACTCCGTCTTCGTCGAGGTATGATTGAGAGTCGGCCTTTTGGCCAGGAGTGAGAGGAGGTTGCAACAGTAAACTGCCCGCAGAGGAGGGAGAAGATAGGGTGGTGGCATCTTGATCAGGTTGCTCAGCAAGAATCGTGAAAGCCAGGTTTGCGGTTTCTTGTTCGAGACAAAGGCAGTCACGAACTAAGATTGTGGTGGGGTTCCAAGGAGGGTACCTTCTGTTGTCGGCCAAGTTGGTACAAGGCAAGTGCGAGCCGATTTGGGAAAGGATGTAGCGATCCACGTGAAATCGATTCTTTGTGTCGTATAAAATTAATTATGTTCCGAACGTTGTCTCTGGTATTGACTGGGTCGAAGATGTTCAAGAAGATAGATCTTTGTTAGTTGCGAAAACCACGTACATTCACAAAGGAAATTGGAATATTTAACTCTAATCGCGTGAAGGTGAAGAAAGATTCAAGTGAGGTGAGCAAGAATGGGGCAAACTTTGTCGGTCAAACCATGAATTTGAGAACAAAAACCACGCATAACATGTCACCATCTGTGCATGTTTTCGAACAAGGCGGAGTCGATGTTTCGAATGTCTGATAAATGTCTTGAAGATAGTACTACATACTCTCATAGAAAAATCTCATGACTGGACTGGATGTGTTGTCACTCCGCCAGAACCTGTATGTCGCGCCGCAAAACACAACAAGAACACGGATGCACCTGCTCTCCATCTGCCTGCAGAAATGTGGATTGTCCTGTCTCAACATCCTGGCAGTCCATTGTCATTATTACCCATACCCAGAAAACACCACAATCGACCGTTGTTGACTCCCGAGCTCCTGTGCTAGTTTGACAAATTCGACATCCACCAAACAAGATATACATAAAACAAAACGCATCGTGAATAATTGAAACGTGGATCGAACAGACATTCATCAACTGGTGGACCACTGGCAGTGGCAGGAACCATCGACTTCCGTCCTCTTTCTCCTTCTAAGACCAGAGTTGACGTAAGATAGATATCCTGGATCGTTTTCTCCCAACACAAAGTATGGCGGCAGTAAGCCCGCTTGTCCATCGTCAAGAATCTGCATCTTTTGACAGTATGGCGGCGTGCTTCCAGGTATACGTCTTTCTTCAATATGAATGATGTATTGATAATTCGGGTATGGATCAGCATCATCCGGATCAGGCTGTCCTGCGCCTTCGAGTGACGACGATGACCATGCGCCGCTAGGCATCTGTGTCGGTGCACTGGTTAAAGAAGACCAAGACGTCGTCAAAGCACCAGTGTAGGATGTGTGAAACGTCGAGCCTGACATCGTGGTGGAAGCATTCGCCGAGGACGAGTTTTGCTTGATATAGATGAACCCTTCGAGAAGCGTCTGATTCCAGTAACAAAACCACGGTTGCGTGCCAGCAGGGATGTTATCGCTCTCGTGCCTGGTGAACCAGTATGGATCAATTTCAGCTTCGCGCTTGCTGTTGCCGTCGACTTGTGATGGTTGGAAAGCAGCAGGATTCGCCACCACTAGCTTGGAATAGAATGCCTGAAACTGGTATGCTGGACCTGCTGAAGGGTCATCGAGATCAGTCACAAGTTGCAGCGGTTGCCACGACGTCTGAGGCACTTGAGTTCCATATGCGAAGTCGTCAGCATCTTTGTCGGCAGGGTGAATGTAAGCACCAAGCCGTGAGCTGCCACTTCCTGGCTGAGGTCCGATGGAGATGAGCATTTTGGCTTCTCGTGCAGGCGCACAACTCCAGGCAGCGCTTTGCGAAGCATTAGTAAGACATTCTGCTTGGGCTTCTTGTGCGTTCCCGATGGACACTGTGAATGTCCCGGTAGGAATAGGGGCAGCTGTCGAAGTTGCAATCGGGGACGCGTCATATAAACTGTTGGTCGGTGTGTTTCCTGCTTGCTCGGCCCTAGAGTCATTGTTAGTATGCTGATCGACGTGGCCATTCCATGAACATACTGTGCGGAAGCTGTGATGGAGGAATTGGTGGCGCCCACGGGAGGCGGATTTGGCGAGTTGACGGCCTGGGGAATCGAGGCGGCAATGACAACAACGACTACCAGGACAGCAGCGGCAACAAACAACCACCACTCGAAAAGAATTCCACAGAACTTCGTCTTGCGCTTTTCTTTCCACGATTTTTCACTCCATTTCTTTGGGATCTGTTCCTCGGTCAGGATTCCAGCATCTGGCAGAAACAGTGCTGATTCTGGCCGCTGATCTCGAACATCACTCATTGACTGCGGTATCCGAGAAGCAAAGGGCGTATGGGCAGGTGGAGGTGCTTGAGGAGTGCTGTTCTGCACGTGAGGTAATACAATGTTCGGAGGTGCGCCATCCTCGGGGTATTCAGAATAAGGAGGTAGTTGCTCTGACTGTGCAATGGAGATGCCGTCGTCTTCAATCCGTCTGTGGAAGGACGGCTGCTGCATCCCAGGGAAACCGACCGGTATGCGGGTTTGCGGGGGTTCTAGTCCTTCGTCCTCTTCCATACCGTCGTCCACATTTTGTGGATACATATTGTAAGGATGTGTTGGTCCCTGCTGTGATGTCGATGTCGATGGTCGAAGTGATCGAAGAGATCGAAGAGATGGGGGCCGTATGGTGGCGGTAGTCGATGTACTCATGGACCTCGCAACCGAAGACGCATGTTGAGGATACATGGTATATGGATGACTGGGACCGCCTTGTGGCAGAAGCGGGCTGTGAGTCTGTGCATATATCCGTGAAGAAGCAGAACTGGTGGACCTATTAGATATTCCAGGCGTGTATGATATCGTTGATTGCGAATGCTGGCTCACAGGCCTGTCCAAGAGCGGCCTCGAATTATCCTCCTCTTCCTCATTGTCCTCAGCACTCATGAACGGGTTCTCCATATTTCCCCGTGACTTCCTTGTACTGTCCCTGTTTGGCCGTGATGGAAAAGTAGGCGTTGCAGATCCATCATGATAATGTATTGAAAGATTTCGCGATGGCGGCTCTTCATATTCAGATCTCCGGGTGCTTGTGCTGTTCATCCTTGCAGGTCCAAATCCATCGGCCACCATGAAATCATCCACCGCAAAGTCATCATCGAAAATGTCTGGATTGTCGATCATCGATAGGCGCGATTCTTCGTGATGCGAAGACTGTCCCGCCATGTTGAAGCGCGACCGTCGAGGCCGCGTGCTCCGAAAGCCCTACTGATCTAGTTTGACGAAAGCATGCACGATTCTTTTCAGTGCATCGAAAGAGATTCGTGATCGGCAAAATGGAGTTGTCGCAGCGAATGATGGCGTATGAAGAGCGAATGTAAGCGGAATATGCTGCCGTCGGATGTTGAGTAGTCGAGGAGTCCTTGGGAGATTGAATTACTGGGCACGGCGGGATGGATGATGGGTCGATGGATGAACGAATGGCGCCCAGAGATGTCGGATCTTGTAGGGAGAATGATGGATGATGATTGCCGGGGGTGCCGTCACGAGGGGAAGAGTCGAACGCGCTATCGAATCGGGCAGGACCAGTCTCTCGGTGGCTGTGATTGGTCGCTCAAGCGAATCCGCTTCCCGCTCTGAACGCTGTTCCTGAATTCGAGCGGTATTCCCCGTCATGCCTCTTGCTCCACATAGTTCATTTACGAGAAACAGATCGCTGCATGGATAATAATAATTCAGATACACAAACTCTAGCACAAACAGAAAATACTGTGTCTGAAGATATTGAATTCGTCCCTATAGCTGCATGAATTATTAACAAGTCCCGAACCGATTCGTGCTCCAGCATAAGCCTGAGCCACATGCTTTTGTCTGCCTGCCCGCCGTCCTGTTCGAGGCCAGACCGCTGTAGTAGTACAGTGCCGAGAAGGGAAGTTGAAATCTGGTATCAAGCGATCAAAAAACCCATGACCATGCATTTTCATTCCAAGATATGGCGTGCTCATTGCTTGACCTCGTATTTGCGGCGGAACATGTCGTCAACATTGGTGAGGTAGTAGGTACCAGGAAGGATAGTGTCGACACTGCCTGCTGGAGTAAAGTTCTTCTGGAGATGTGCCTTCTCGCGGAGGTTGCACATCTCGTCGTACATCTCTGGTGCCACGACCTTTCTGGAGTCCAAGCGGCTCTGGAGGTTGACCTTCTTCTGCATCTCCTCAACGCTGCCGTTGACCTTGAGCGAGAAAAGGGAAGCGGCCAATCCAGATCCGTAGCTGAAAATTCCGACGCGCTTGCCTTGAAGGTTCTCGGACGAGACGTTTGAGATGAGGGAGACAAGGGCAGAGTAGACCGAGGCGGTGTACATGTTGCCGCACATGGTTGGAACCTGGACAGATGGCTGGACACGTGCGGCGAACCTCTTCTTGGAAAGACCCATGAAGGTCTTCTCAATGGTCTTGTCGGTGAGTGACTCCTTGATCGGCACATCCTTGACCTCCTTTGGCACCTCCGCGAAGACTGGGTTCTCTGGGTCGGCGAGGTAGTCGTTGTAAAGCAGACGAGCGTACGATTTCGAGACAAGCTTGCATGTTGGAGCGTGGAAGCACATGTGATCGAAACGGTCAACTGCGATTTCTTGCTCCGAGTGAACACCATTGGTTCCGTTTGACTGGCTCTTCAGCTTCTTCTCGCGGTCGTTGTAGGCCTTGTAGCATGCGTCAACGGCCTCGGTGTAGCACTGAATGGAGAATTGACCATCAACAACTGGGTACTCGCTGGTGAGATCCGGCTTGTAAAAGTCGTAGGCGTGCTTGACGTAGGTACCCCTGAGACCTGGCTCGAAAGCCAGAGGAGCATCTGGACCAACCAACATAGCAACGCATCCAGCGCCACCAGTAGGTCTTGCGTTACCCTTCTTGTAAAGTGCAATGTCACCGGCGACAACAATAGCGTTCCTGCCGTCCCAAGCGGAAGACTCCACCCAGTTAATCGCGTTGAAGAGCGCGTTGGTACCACCGTAGCATGCGTTTACAGTGTCAATACCCTCTATGTTTGTGTTTCCTGACTCTTCAAAAAGCTGCATCAAGACCGACTTGACAGACTTGGACTTATCGAGCAGAGTCTCCGTACCGACCTCAAGGCGACCGATCGAGGTTGGTTCGATGTTGTACTTCTTGAGGAGAGAGGAGACGGTGGTGAGGGCGAGGGAGTAGATATCCTCACGGTCGTCGCAAAAGCTCATACGAGTCTGACCAAGACCAATGGTGTACTTGCCAGCGCTGACGCCATCGAACTTCTCAAGTTCGGTCTGGTCAACACACTGTAGAACGAAGAGTTAGCACAACGCAGCGCTGTCAGTGGAGGATTTCGAAGCATACCTGACTTGGGAAATACAGCTCAATGGCTTTGATTCCGATGTTTTGAGGTCTGGACGACATGTTGATATTGAGGAAAGGAGACAGAGAGAAAATAGAGAGTTGTTGTTGTGAAGTGGGCAGGGTCGAGGAAAGGCCAGAGGAAGCCAAATAATTGTATGGCGGTCGGTGTCTTGGCGTGTTGAAACAAGCAGAGAGCGCGTTAAGCTGTTTCTAGGCCTCCGTTGACGAATAGAATTTAGGGATTGGTGACAATACGAAGGTCCTTTAGGGGGCAGGAGGTAGAGAACAAAGATATCTTCTGAAAAAGTATAGGAGCAGGTTGGAATTCCAATGGCCTTTTGTTCGCGAAGCCACAGGTACTGCTCTGTCTGGACAGGTACCTGACGATTGTCATAAAATCTGGCGCCACTATTATTCTTTCGACGCGTCCCACTCCAACTCCAGTTATTACCGACGGCGACGCAGGGTCCGGGTCTGCCGACCAACGAAGAATCAATGGTACGATTCTGCCACGCTCAATCAGCCAATCGAAAGGTTAGCGATCCGTCCCCAGCCGTCTCAACCAGGCCCCTGTCTCTATTTGAGATGAATTTATGATAACAACCTGAATCCAGGCCACTGAATTTCTCAACATACTGTTGTTTTCACATCACGCTCATGTTCTTCCCGATCTCTGGGTGTGCACTCTTGGCTGGTTTATTCTTGAAATTCATAATTTGTGCTTTTAATCTCGATGAGATGCTTACTAGACACCAGCAACGGAACGCCCGACTAGGGTCGTCGTGCTATATAGGCCGCTTCAATAATTTCATGTACCGTCATGCTTCAGAATCTTCAGAGATCTGCCTGCAGATTCTCAATCATTATTGCACATTACCTCCTTCTCAAGTCAGATCTATATATCCGACTCTATTACATTCACACATCTTCGTATGAGCTAGGCTTCCTGCTGACACTCTCCGAGCGTGTGCGGTAGGGGTTGCTTGGGCTGTGCTGCATTTGCCGCATCTCCGCCGGTCTCACGTAGGCGGTTGATTCTTGTATTGGGGACCCATAGCCGTAGGAGTTACCAGCAGGTGTTGCGCTTGGTGTATTGTAATTGCTCTGCCCTGATGGTCCAGCATAGAGGTTTGGTCTGTTCAGACCTGCTGCCTGTGTGCGATGCTGCTCGTAGCTATCAATATCGAGGGACGCCTCGGCCTGCTGCGCGTACTCCGTATGGGCGATTGGTGGCTGAGGTTCCATGATCGTTGGGATACCAGGTCGTTGCATAGCCGAAGTGCCGGCCTTTCTGCGTCCCTTTGTCGACTCGCGACGGAGGAGGCCCCGGATATCTTCTTGATCTTGGATGTCCATGCTAGGTCGCTCGCCCAAAGTTTCACTGTCTTCCCTCGACGAGTTCCAGGCCTCGTCCCTCGCTGGATCGTAGCTGACGTCTCGAGCGGTTAAGTCATCGACAGCCTTTTCTTGTGTTCTGGTCAGGCCAAGAGAAGCTCCGAAATCGTTGTTGCGTAGCTTGATAGGGCTAGTGCTAGGCCCATCTCTGGTTTTAATAGTCGACAGCTTCGCCTCCTCTTTTGCCTTCGCGGCTTCTTCTGCGTTCTTCTGAGCGACTTCGCTTGGAATAGAGACCGAGTACGATGCGTTGGTCGCGCTGCCCAAAGCATCAGCGCCACCGCCTGGACCATAGATGGGTACCCGACGGAGTGCTGCAACCAGCGCACACATAAACTTTGAGCGCCTTGCAGCACGGATCGTCTCGTTGGCCCAGTTGGACTTATGTCGAAGTTCCACACGCAGCTCGAGTTTGCTCATGTCGGTAGTTCCCAAGATATCCACGTTGAGATCGGATTGGAAGTCTCGCGAATTATCCTTGTCGTTGACAAAATTGAGTAGCTCGTTCCGCAAAAGTTGGATGTCTTCAAAGGTGGTGTCAAAAGACACATACACATTGATTTGCTCTGTCATTGCCTTGCTGCGGCTGATGTTTTCTATCCAAAGAGTGTTCAGAACGATGTTGGGTATCTGAACCAATCGATTGACGTTTGAGCCGCTCACTCTTCGGAACACTGTGAAGAGTAGCGAGATGTGGTCGACTGTGAACTGCTCCGTGGTGATATCGACTCGGTCACCAATGTCGAATGGGTGCTTAACAAAGAGGAAGATACAAGAGCCCAAAAACTCCTGCGCGGTGGCTGAAAAAACGAACGACAACGATAGTAGAGTCGTGCCGGCTGTTGCGAGAGTGGTGACAAAATTCTTGTTCAAGAATGCGATAAAGACAAATACGACTGCAATGAAAGCAATCGACATGAGCATGCGATCGAGAACGGTAATTGCTTGGTCGACATCGTGCATCGAGTTACCGATTGACTTGCGCTCACGGGAGATTTCACTGATAGTCAGAGTCATCTCGTCGAGTGAGATGTCGCCGTTGCCGTCTCTGTCCAAAGCCACAAAGGCTTCTTCGGCTTCCTCCTGATGCTCTTGACCGAGCACATCAACCATATCTTCGAGGTACAGTGAGTCTTTTCCTTCGATTACCAAAGACATCCAGATACGCCTCGCGAGCGCCTCGCTCGAACGTTTGCGATCGAGTGCTTCAATGACGATGGTGTGAGCAGCATTCGGGTTGAAGACTCCTTTGTTTCCTGTAATCTCTTGCGCAACATTGCCAAAGGCAGCTGTCACCTTGTCTCCGAATCTGCCGACGTCTTGCAGCAGTCTGAATGGAGTCACGGTTCCAGACCTGCGGCCACTGCGAGCAAATTTGCTTCCAAGCTTTCCAATGTTGAGCTGGTCAGCAATTGTATAGTCCTCTTCGGCAAACTCGTGGCAATACATAGGGAACAAAGTCCTCGAGGCGTCGTACAGCAGACCGATCAAGTAGATGTTTCGTTTGTTGTCGCGGATCTTGGCGTTGAACTGCTTGCGATGATAGTTGATGCTGATCAGCTGGATGATCAATTTTTCGATCAGAAAGATGAGAGTTGCAACGACGCATGCTCCTAAGATCTCTTGGACGATGGTCTCCCACTGCTGAAGGCTAGAATCGTGGGCGCGGTTGTAGGGATTTTGTGTCATGATAGGCACAAAAGTAGCTAAACTGGTTACAGACCAGCCTACTAAGCTGAGAGGGAGTTCCAGACTGCGAATGAGCAAGGCATATTTGCGCGTGCCAGAGCTGACAACGCCAGCAAGAATCTGAAAGACCTTAGGAAGGAAGTGAACCACAAGTTTCGAGACCCAAATGCTGCACCAGACTAGGGATTGTTAGCATGTGAATCCATAGTAAGAGAGAGACCATCCATACGAATTTCAACCCAGGCAAAGAACCAGCGGATAGGTACGCCGGCGAGCATCGCGTTTGGAGCAGCTGTGGCGCCAACAATAATTGGAACTGCAATTATGAGCGCGAGGGGAGCCACATAGACCGCATATCGAACAACGACACTCGAGTCAAGGACACGCTTGTACATCTTTCCCATGGCATTCAGCTTGTCTTCTTCTCCATCGTAGCCAATGTGACGTGAACCCGACCCTTGAGTTCGTTGCCTTCTGTGTCCCCGTCCTTTTTGTGCATTCGTCGGAAGAGTGATATGATTCGGTTGTGTCTGCGTCTGCCCGCTGTGGAAGGACTGGAGGTCGTTCATAGGAATATTGGTTGCGTTGTCCCCGCCCATATTATTACCATTCGGTATAGGAGCAAATCCTTGACGTGAGACTCTCATAGACATTCCGTGTGCTTTTGGAGAATGCTGCCAGACCTACGATGCGTGACAATGGCCCTCAGTCTATGGGGGTTGTGCTAGGTAAGCAATGCGATTGAGAGCGAGTGTGGGTGGGTTAGATAACGAAGAAGAATATTCTGCCACGCCAGCAAAGGCAACCGATAGATTGAAGCAGAGCGTACTGTACGAAATTATGTTATGTGACCGGACGTGAAGAGAAAGTAGAAATGTCGCTGTACCTCAAAACTTCGTACCGCGGTGCGGTTTATGCCGGAGTGACGACTGCAAAGCGCATGCACGGGGAACGGCATGCGTATTCCCGCGTCAGGGCAATTGCGCATTCAGGGCAGGAACGCGTTTCAAGGAGGCACGTCGGACCCGCCTTCCCCACAGGTTTCGAGATTGCAAGCTGTCAAACGAGCGAGTCACACGACTACCGCGACGATCCATATTTCATTGGTCAACAAACTCGCATTATTTATCGTTGCTCGAGAGTCGAGTCGTCTTTGTGTCCACTTAGTATCCCAATACTGACGTAGGAGAATACGAGCCATTGTGATTGAGGTGTGTGACGGTCCCCCAATATTTCAACCGATAACGAAGGCCGAACTGCTGCACCTCCGCCTCCGCCTCGCGATCGAAAAGCTTGCTATTTTTGGACGAGCAACAAATTACAGTAATATGACCGTGGACATAGCCCACTATCATATGGCAACAGCTGAGGTGGGAGCTCGCTTCCTCTTGTGCTGACCTCGAACGTGTAACGCTCATGTTATGAACGTACCTTCCAAGGTAGAAATACAGCCCATACAAGCGACAAAGAATTCGTCTTCTGTAAGTCACTGAAGGTACCTACATCAAAATCTATATTCCGATCATCATTACTTCCAGCCCACGTCCCTGAGTACTCTATGCACACCAGAACTGCTCGACATGACAAAAGCAACAGAACACAAATGCAGATACCGTCCAGACGAGCAACTCGCAAGGAGCCTCTTCATCACACGACTCGGCCCGGTTCTTCAATAAGCTTGAAGCAATCCAAGGCGAGAGGGAACATGCTTTTGCCTTCGCGTATGTACATCAGCTGCCGGAAAGAGCAGTCGCTGATTTGAGCAGCAAACCCATTCGCGCCGCTCGCTGTGTTGGAACCATCCGCAGCTTTGCAGCCGACTCGTACTGCTCCGGATCATCGCCGCAAGCCTCGCCATAGAAAGAAGCCACAACAACAGAGGCTCGTGGATACATTTGAGCGGTACCTTGCCGGTGGTCCGACCATGAATAGAGAGTCTGTAGGCGCAGAGAAGCCTTCTGCGGACGTGGGCGAAGCTCAAACGCATATCAAACCAAAGCAAGTCAAGGCGCCATCTCGTACAGATCTGTCTGTTGCAGCCGGACCCGTGGCCCTCGGTCCACCAAGTGTAGGTCATGACGTTCCTTCACACGAGGTATCGACGGACATGACGATAGATCTACCAGCCAAGGCGGAACTTGCTACCATCGATATGGCGGATTTGGAAAAGTTGAGACGCTGGTTGCAAGAGCAGACTGCGCACAAGGGCCTCTACCCCAGCGATTCCCTCTTGACAGCAAGAGAGCTTGGGCTCTCGGTTCCGTTTCAGACACATACTTTTGATCGCCATCTTCCAGAGACGTTTCGCTCCCAAGGATCCCTGGTATGGAAGCAGTCTCCCTGGATTTACAGCTCGATTTCCATCAATCGCTCACACGCTTCGGAAACATCTGTCCAGCAGATTGTAGCCCACAACAGTCAACGCACCCCACTGTGCGAGCTGCCTGACACTTCCGACCTTGGATGGCCTTTTGCCGAGGTGCCCCAGTCATAGAACGACGAGCACGAAAGATCCTGGCCAGTACGAGAAACCTGTCAGGAAAAGACATTTTCCTCGACCAAGTCCTCTCACGATCCTCTCGTTTCTCCGGAATCCAGCAAAAGCGGATTTGTAGCAGCATGTCTACCGCGTTTTGGCACAGTCAACGACGTCGAACAAGAGACGGACTGGGAGGATGCATTCGCCGCTCTGCCTGAGCCTTTCACGATTGACTCGACGTCCTTCCAGGATGATGCCTTCGATCAGCAGGAAGGGATTTTCGACATGGTTGACGTAGGCGCACTGCTGTGTGTCGACCAAAGTATTGCCGTTGCAGGCGACCACTGTCAGAATGAAGAGGACAACTGGATGATACTTCTTCCTCAGGACTGAGAAGCTACGGGAGTTTGTATCCCTACCTGTGTCTAGACCTTTATATAGCGTACCTACGACGTTCTTGCCGAAGGCCAACACCGTAATTTATTACAAAGCACTGTACACATCATATTCCGTGGTGATGTGTGCAGCAAGCAGATCGTGCTTAGTCATCATCGTGGTCGGTGGATGGCAGCCGTTGCCCCCGCAAAACATTGTTTGTTGATGCACAGTCTTATTACATCTCCGAGTGTGAGCTTTTATACGTGCAATATACCATATTCTTCGACAGAATATACACGCAATGGCTGCCACTGATATGGTCGTCGACTCAGAAGCAATGATGGACGGCTTGCTCCACCCGTCAGCAATTGCTACTCCATCCCGGAAATCATCAGCAAAATCAAACCAGGAAGAAATCATTGTGTGGAACGACCCTCCCAGCTCACCTTTCATGACAGAAGTTGGCGACACCAGTCGCAATGTCAGCAACAAATTGAGCCAAAGCGGAGGAGATCCTGAGATTGACGCTATCTTCGAAGATGCCGAGAACGACACGAACCACGCCTTCACTGCAATGGTGGACAACGGCCTCGAGGCCGAGAAAGAGAATGAAGCACCAATCGTTGAGACGACCCAAACAACAACCACACCTAAGAAGCACTACCGGGAGAGCATGCCTAATACGGTGATACGAGATCAAGAAGAGAGAGCGATGCCTCCACCATCAACGACGAGAAAAATGGCATCTCCAAACAAACGAGCAACGATCGCTCAAACACCTCTTTACTCCCGAAGCCATCGAGCAGTGCCCATGTCAGCTCGTAGTACCACACAGCGCGACCACTTTGCTTCCATCGAAGACTCTAGCTTTGCGCCGGACGAGACCAACATCGACGACACTTGCTTTAGCACGTTCTCAGCAGTGCCCGAGATGACGGTGTTCGCTAGACTTGGAGAGAATCGTAGTCCAATGAGGGGCCAACGGGTATTTAGAACAACACCTAAGAGAAGGCCCCACGCTAATACGTCGATAGACTCCTCGCGCCTCAGAACCAATGACACCAAGTACTTCGCAAAGACACCAAACATCTTCCCGTTCACCATCTCCGACGCCACGCAGGAACCGGTCGCCGACGAAAGACGGCAACACAACAAGCCTCTTGCTAGACTTTACACAACAGATGGATGCATTCTCCATGAGTAATCAACAATCTCCTTCCCGCGCAGGCCGACTCTCACCATCACGGACCGAGCCCAATCTACTCTCACACCTAAACAATCAACGGTCTCCGGCAAAGAGCCGCATGTCCGCTGTGTCTCCGTCAAAGCAGAGCAGTCTCATGAACCTACTAGACTTTGAGCTGCCTCCCCCACCCACTCCAAGATCAGCACCGGCGTTTAGTGCACGAGAGGTCGAGTCGCTCAAGTCCTCCTTTCAGTCGCAACTTTCCTCGATCAAGGCCAAGTTGAGCGGCAAAGAAGCTGAAGTCGACGCGCTCAAGAAGGCACTAGAAGATGCCGAGCGCCGAGTCGGCGAGTCACAGGAAGCTGCTCGAACTGAAAAGTTCAAGCGCGAGCAAGCTGAACAGGAAAAGGCAGACTGGGAAAAGCGAGGCTTGGACGTGGAGAAGGTTTTGCATACTGTAAAAGAAGAGGTGTTGAATAGTGAAGCGGAGAAAGAGAGTCTCGAGCGAAGAGCTGAAGAGTGTGAGCGCAGAGCAGCGGATGCCGAAGCCAGAAACCTCGACCTCCAAGCTCGACTCGCATCTTTGCCTGCTGGCGAGAACGGCGAGAGCAGTGTCAATGGAGAGGACATCCAACGACTTGTCCAAGCGCAACTGGACTCCAAGATCGAGGGTGTGTCTCGCGAGCTACACGCTGTGTACAAGAAAAAGCACGAGACCAAGGTTGCAACCCTGAAGAAATCGTATGAAGCGCGCAGTGAGAAGAAGTGCTTTGAGCTGCAAGCGCAAGTCGAGGAACTCAGCAAACAGAACGAATGCCTCATGACTGCAAAGGACGCCGCTCACTCCGACGAAGTTCCATCATCGCAGAAACACAGAGCCGAGCTCGAAGAACAGAACGCCAGACTTGTTGGCCTTGACCAGGAAATTCAAGCTATGCGTAACGAAAACTCTCGTCTTCTCGGCGAGCTGGAGCAAGAGCGCGCCGAGAAAGGTGAGCTGGTTGCCGCGGTGGACGAGATGCTTTCGTTACAAGCAAGCGATGCTGCCCCGGCTGTGATCGAGGACTTCCGGAAGAGCATTTCTCGTACGCCTGGTCTCAGGCCTCCAAGGCCGGTCAGCGGCGGCATTCCGGAAAGCAAGATTGGTCGTGGACTACCGACTGGCATCTCTCGAGCGCAGAGTAACAAGAGCAGAATGATGACGAGTATTGAGAAGATGGGTATGGGCAGCACAAGACAATAGCTGATGAGATAAGGGAGATTTCAATGATTCACGGCTTTTTCGGCGTTTGGCTAAAGATGGAACCGGGCGAGTACTCATGATCTGTAAACAAAACAATTCAAACAATGCTACACGAATATCTGTCTCAAGACTTGTATGTCATGATCGACACCAGCCTCGATAATGAGCGTCGAAATGACTGGAGTGAGTGTCTTGTGCTCCGGAGTACGGTATAGAATTACGGACGGTGGTCCGGTCATGTGCGTGCGCATTTTCATACCGGAGTGAAGGCAGGCCGCTTTGTACCATCAGACATACAATAATTGTGTCAATCTCCCACCGCGACCATGAATGTACTCACGAACGTTTTCCGGATAGCTGAGAGAAGTCAGAATACTCAAGCCGTCAGCTATGTATGCCGATCATGTCGGAATCGCCTCGCATCAACACAGCACCTGCAACTCCATACCGCAAAACCTAAGCCTTCTTCATCTATCACATCGCGCGCATTCACTACGACTTCACGACTGCGAGCGGAGGGGGCCGATGACCCACCTCTAGACTTCAGCAAATATCCTGATCCCAAGCAAGATCCGAACTACGTCGAAGCCTTGACCGTGGATGGACTCAAATGGGTGGGTAGCGACAAATGGCTGGAGAAAATTCAAGATGTCAAAGACCAGTTTAAAGGGTATGCTACAGGCGAAAGTCATGAACGAGTTATGAGGAAGTCCTGACAGGTCGTAGATGGAAACACCCGGCTCCGAAACACCCGGCTCCTGATCAGCATAGTATAAAGTCGTCAGAACAGAGGATCATTCAGGTTGCACAGAAGGTACTGGATCGAGAGACTCTGAAGGCTTTGCAGATATCAGTGAAAAAGGGAGAGACGAGTCAGGATAACGCCTGGCTTTCGGTGCCTTTGACGGACCCAAAGATCAAGTTCGAGGTAGGTGTATCTGCGAACCAACGTTCCTGTGTTGTGCTAAGTTACTACAGATGGTCAAAGGACTTGCAAAGGCTACAGGCAACCGCATCTCAGATTATCAACTCCAGAGCGTCAAGACGTGGAAGGGCTTGAGGAATGCACTCATGCAGAAACCAGCTGAAAAGAAATTGTTCAAGAGGCTGAGAAACTCAAAGGCTTTTGCGGAGCTGCCGAACGTCGCTCTCATATCGAAGCGTGTGACACCAATCCACAAAGAAAACGCCATTGGAAGGTGGAAATTGATCAAGGAAGAACTCTTGGAGAGAGGCCTGCCAGTGACGGGCCATCACCACACGGTCAAGAAGAGCTTCAGCGTCATAGTATAGTATCATAACCTTGTATATCACATGCACATGAAATACAGTACCTCAAGCAGTCCAGATGCCTTGTTCTTTGATATCACGTGCCCGCATATAAATTGGTCAAGCTTTGGTCATCGGAGTTCAAATGTCTTGTCCGTTCCCCGCAGTTGGTGAGGAAGAGCCGCTTCATCGCCGCCATCGCCGAATAATTACTTAACTTTTCCCCAACTATACCTTTGCGCTCCCAGCAGTGCTCTGAACACCTCAAGCACATATCTTGGGGCGCTCCAGGGGTCCAGAACGCCTCTTGACCACATCAACCAGCTCCTGGAGACGCCCACTCACCGGACCGGCTACGAACAGCTTGACCGCAAAAGTTCCGACAAACGCGATCCAATTCCCTGGCGGAATTGACTATACCAATCATGGCTCTTACAAATGGTGCCGACTCGAAGCCGGCGGAGCAGTCGAGGAAGCCTCAGAGGAACAGAATTGTGCCGGCCATTCCCATGAAACTTACACGCACCCCAATCGTTAAGAAGAATCCTGTTCCGGTAGTAGAACCACAACCTCAGCCAATCGAGCAAGAGATCGCCCTCACTGTATTGGACAAAGTACAATCGAAGGAAGAGAGTCAAGTTATAGCTCCTGACGCCGCGTCGACCGAAGATGTAAATGGAACATTAGTCACCGAGCTGACTCCGAATGACGGCGCGGGCAGCGACGATGTCAGTGGAGAGCCGTTCCACGAAGAGAAAGAAGTCGTTATCCTTGAAGAGGACAAAGACAGTAGCGCGTCTAAGCCGACAGAGTCACAACTGGCAAATAGAATTGATGAGAATGACGCCTTGGAAGCAGGCCAGAAAGTTGCGAATCAGCCAGAAGTAAACGGACGTCGTAACCAGCTTCCACCACCCTTCTATCCCGCCTCACATTCAGCCGTTCCTACCGCTCGTGCACAATCTAGCAGTCAAGTTGGGAATGGTTCTGCATACTTGCCTGCTCCTAGCCCGTTCACATTTGGTGGAGCCGTCGAGTCTGATCATTCACCGACGCCGCCGGCTTCTGCGGGCTCTGGATTCTCCTCTTCGAATATGATGCATATCGCCAACGGAGCTGGCGCGACGGTACCTTTCATGCCAAATGGTTCTGCTCATAGCTCTGCTCCTTCGTTCTCTGGTGCTCAAGCGACTCCCTTTTCGCCTGCCGACCCGTATCAGAACTTTTATGGGATGCCACCCACTTCGCAGCCATGGACTCAGTCCCATATGCCTCCAAGTAACAACCAGAATCCACAGCCATACATGCAGAATGGCGTTTCGCAGAAGGTTCCCACGCCATCATCGCGCTCTGGATCTCAGGCTTCAATTGCACCCGAACACTCAGCTATGAGTCGCGCATATGCGTCGCATCAACACAACGCGAGCAACTCGAATCAGCAGCCGTTCTATCCAACCCAGCACTTTCAGGGCCATGGCAATCGTATGCACCAATCCGAGGCTCGTAACAGCCGCCAGAGCAACGCTGCAGAAGTCAACTTCTGGGCTCTGCAGGCACATCTTGATGAGCAATTCGCCCAGCTGGAGTTCGCAGACTGCACTCTTGCGATCGGCGAACACATCACCCTTCCCTGCCACTCTGTCATTCTCTCCCGGAACCCAGCCTTACGAGCTATGCTGCGGGCCGATACCTACTCGAACGGCGCACAGAGCGGGCACAGTCACCGTAAGAGTCTTGTTATACCCCCGGAGTATTACTTTAAGAATGCTACTGCGTTGGTAGAGGCGATGAGGTATCTCTATGGCGGTCCAGTCTTTAATGAGCATCGCCTGATGCAGCCATTTCTGCACTCTTCACGACAACTAATGGAGAATATCTTGTCATATGCCGCTGCAGGTAGTTTGTTGGCGATTCCAGAAGTAGCTGTCGCAGCTCTGACGGTAGCCTCCCACCGACTGACTTGGGAGAGTCTGGAGACCGCGCTAGAGTTTGCGCTCGAGGGTGGTCTGAACCCATCATGGCGACAAAACGCCGCCGGACCTGATCACCTCGACGGATTGTCAGCGGGAAAACACACTGGAGCAACATACGGTCCATACGCTTCTGACGTTCTCGAGATGGTGATTCGCTTCGTCTGTTGGAACATCGCTCCAAACTTCCAGCTCGACACTTCCGCCTCCCAACTCACAAATGTACGCCGTCTTCCCGAGATCCCTGCACAGGCATCGCCGATTGTCCACGCGCCTCGCGGCTCTGTCTCTGATGCACGCTTCAAGGGCATTCGCCTCGGCTCGTTCGAGACTCAGACATCAGCATCCACCACTCTTTCGAGCCTCCTCGTCTCAGTGCCACTGCCAGTCCTGCAAGCCATCTTCGATGATCTTCAGATGCAGAACCGCATCAACCCAGTCGTTGTTGAGGCAATAGCATATTCGGTCATCAGCGGGCGCGAGAAGAGGCGTCAGGCAGCCGTCGCCAGCTCTGGTCACACGAATGGCGTCAATGGCGACGGCCACAAGTCTGGTGAGCACTCTGCTCTTCACGCCAGGGAAGAAATGCAGATCTCGGAAGCTGGCTTCCCGCGTCTGCGCTTTGTAACGCGTTTCGAGGAGACTGCTGCGCCTTGAACGATGCTTTTCGCGGAGCCTACTGGGACACGCTCAGGTTTTGCATAGAAAGAGGTATCTCGGGATACGAGAAGGAATGGAGGCATGGAGAAACCGATATCACAAGCATGAACATAGTTTTAGGCCATTATTTTAGAGCGCTATCAAATTGTGTAAGACAGTTCGGAGGATCCAAACACCACAGCCATCTGTGGGCTCGTGTCCGGACCAGAGGCTGGGGAGGAAGTGTCCGGGCCAGTCAACATACTGCCTTCGAGGAGGCTATCGGGGCGACATTTCTATCGAGGAGGGAGGTTATATATGTGACGGATTTATGATACCAAAAGCCTGAGGCTGATTGGGGTATTTGGGAGTGTAAGAGGAGGAAAGGACACACTGTCATTTACTACCAAAAGGCGAGAAGAGGTCGAGATAGCTGAGTTGGCAGAATTCGTGTAGTAGTATATATAGCAAAAGGCGATCACACATGTCGTTATATTCCAACTGCTTGCCTCGCGATGCGATACAGTTCACAAGGACATTGCGTGAATACGTCTAAGATCAAGATGCATTATCGTAGAACAGTGTACGTTTCTCCGTTGTTCAGGCGCGTGACAATCGCCCGCTCCCTCCCGCTCTATGCAAAAACGTGATTCCTCCTTACCAGCACCTTTCTGCAACTACTGATGATATTATTGTTACAGAACAAGCGAGCCCCGAGCGACCGCTGTTTTAAGATGTACATGAATGAGTTGAAAGTCTAACCGGAACCGAACAATGTCTAGTGCGCCGCAGGAGACGTTTCCGAGTAAATCGCTTCGAAGAGGTAGATGACGCCGAAAACGAGAAAGGCAATCGCGCCTCCCATTGTGACTGATTGTGTTAGCTGTGTATCAAATGCTCAAGGCATAATGCAGCAACTTACCAACTCTCATGCTGACTCTTCCAGCCAGCGCACGTCCACCAATAACAGCCAGACCCGTGCAGAACATATGTCCCGTTACCGCACCTCCAGTGACCCACCAGTAGTCCTGTCCAGCAGCCATGGCGATAGTAGCAATCTGCGACCTGTCACCCCACTCGCCGAGGAAGGTCATGACGAACGTCTGCACCCACGCCGGGCTGAGGACAAGCGAGAGAAGATTGTTGAGGCCACCGAGCGCAGACGAGAACGTCTTTCTTCTCGACGGGCTAGGCGAGCGTTCCGAATCCGTCGACGGCGAGCGCGCTGGAGCAGCGAGACCACCACCGGAGCGCCGTCCGCGACCGGACTCGAGCGTGTAAGAGTCAATATCCGAACGCCTGCGTCCGCCGTTTTTGCGCGCCAATGCTTCTTTCTCTTCTAGCTCGGCTTCGACTTCTTGCATCTCTTCGCCAACGCCGCTGTCTTTGGGCATGGCGAGGCCTTCGCGAAGCATCTTGGCGCCGAAGACGAGGAAGAGGATCGCGGCTGCGAAGGCGACAAAACGTCGTGGAAGGAGGGTTGGTACGGCGTGGCCGAGCACGGCAGAGAGGACGGTCATGGCGATCAGGGCGGAGAAAGCGGCGGTAAAGACGATGATGCGGTCGTGGCGCATGGCCATCAGTGCGGCGATGAGGAATGTCTTGTCACCGATTTCGCTAACCAGGATCATGGCGAGCGCGAGGACGAACGAGTGGAGAGGCTGGATAATTCCCTCTGCCTCGTCTTCGAGAGCTTCTGCGACCTTTTCCTTCACTCCCTCCGTGTACGGCATGGTGTCAAGCAGCTTCTTTCCGGAGCTTGCGGTATATGGATCCGGTCCCTTCTTGTCCGAGGGGCTCTTCAGAACGGATGCAGCCTTGTCCTTTGGCGCCGCGGGAAGGTCGGTGGGCTTCTCAAAGCCTTGAGCTCCTTTTGGCTTGTCTGTGGTGGTCGTGATGGAATCACCCTTGGCATCCTTGACGGCCTTTGCATCAGGGGCGTTCTTGATGAGCTCCTGCTCGCTGTGAGGGAGCGGTGGAGGCTCCTTTGGTGTCTCTGGCTTCCTGCCGCCTTCCGCCTTTCCCTTCTTGCTCTTCTCCGAAACACCGCCCTCTGTACCTCTTGTTCCTTCTTTTGGCGCAGCGCGAGCCGAGTCGTCCATGACTCCGTCGTTCTTTTCAGGGATCAACTGCCAGCCGTCGCCTGATGAGTACTCTTTCTCCAGCCGCGACAGCATGGTCGGTACTGGTTTACCGATGTCTTCGACCTGTGGTTTCTGCTTCTTTCGTCCCGAATCTCCTTCAATTCCGACCCAGGGACCAGCGTGAGGTTTGCCGTCCAGTCCGTCGACGGGAGCATCTTTGGTGCCCACATCCGGCTTCATTGTCGCAGCTCCCTTCATTGTGGTGGAAGTGTCAATGGCCTGGACTTTGTTCTCCGGAAGACCAATTCGAGCCGCAACTCGTGAGCCCACTGCGAAGCCATCGTCAGATAGTGAGGCTGCGATGGCTGGCAGGAGGAGCCACAGAAAGGGCTGTTGTATGCGCATGGTCGTGGTCTATATGTAATAAGGTGATGTGTTGAAATGTATGCAGGCGTAAGCGACGGGAAAGGCCGAGCTTGTTCTCTGTGTTCGCTGTGTCGTCACACCAGACTGAGGTGATGCTTATACTCGTGGGTGTGATCTACACTCAATTAAGAGGATGCTTTCGCTGATAAAGGTCAAAAATGCAGTGTCGTTAATTATTATTGTAGGTGATCAAGGGGATATGAAGCGGAAAATAGTCCGGGGTAAGGGGAGGGAACGAGCCGGCCTAGAAGATTTCCTTCGTCAGTAGCGAGCCGCTCTCGGTACGGTGATCTGTAAACGGTCGAGCTTCTCTCCACCACCCAGGCAAAGTCAAGGAGGGAGCCAAGTGTTTTGATATTCCTGTCAACATAAAATGAAAGCTGGGCCACACAATGGAAAGACGGAATTCGGCGAGTCGCTTGAATTGCATGACGGGGCGAAGCTGAGCCGCGAGCGTCTGCAAGAGGATTAGTGCCAATCGACACGTGACATAACTCTGACGCGTCAAAGCTCTAGCTGCAACTCAGGCAGCAGCGCCCAAAGTTGCTGAACAACAACACAGGGCGTCCTTCCTCTCTTGAACCTTGTTTCACTCCGCTCCTCTCTCACTCCATTTTCATCCACCACGCTTTGATATTCTGTCGTAAATTTGCGGGCTTGGATCATCGCCCCCCTCATTTCTTACTCATCGCCCGCTTTCCGCAATAATGGCGCGTATACGAACAGGTGAGTATTCAGCCTCTGTTCCAACCCAGACAAGCACTGGAGCCGGAGCTGGTGCTGGAGCCAACAGTCGAACTACGCGGATCACCAGGAGTCAAAGCCGTGAGCCCGTCCAGCCAAACGCGATTCGTCCTCAGCAGAGAGCCACTCATGGTACGTACTACTATCATCTCTCGCCCAATGCCCGGATTGCTTGAGCAACAGCTACAATCGAATCGATTCAGTGGATCACGACCATCGAGACCTTCAAGCCGCGTCTTTTCGACGGCCGGCATCTTTCTTCTGTCAGAACCCTAGATCTCGCGGCCACAGGCGCTCCGATCCAGAGTTCAGAGCACGCAGAAACGCATCAGCACGGCCCTCCGCCAAGCTTTTGTCCTGCGCGTTTTGAACTTTGGATTGGAGCAAATGAAAGGTCTCGAAACGTTAGGGTTAGGGTTGAAAATGTCTCGAAAGGTTAGGGTTAGGTTTACACATGGGGTG
>Ga0058702_10000121_pt1 | contig 58233 bp, 48 predicted proteins | sample AgamicOrSfe_FD_83781 | JGI IMG/M metagenome (GOLD analysis project Ga0058702, IMG submission 83781) | Agave microbial communities from Guanajuato, Mexico - Or.Sf.e | ecosystem: Host-associated > Plants > Phyllosphere > Phylloplane/Leaf | place: Guanajuato, Mexico | collected 2012-05-30 | reverse complement strand
TCACACGCCGAATCGATCCTTCGACCTTTACCGATCTCACCGTCTGCTCTTTCGTGCGCCATGTCAGATCGTGCGTCTTTCCACGCCCAACAGTCAATCTTCACTGCACCAAATTGTACTCTATCCGTATCCATCGATCTTGGATATACGACAACATCGATCGTTATACGAGGTAGCCGTCCAGATCATCAGGGGCAATCATGGCCAGTTTATCATGTACCTGACACTGCCCGTGAGCCATCAAAGATGGCATACGAACCACCACCGAGTGGACAGCCCGTTTTTGGTGTGGACGTCAGCACGACAATCAAGCACGGCATAGTGGCAGAAGATTCAGTCCGCCATCACCCAAAAGCTCTGCTTGTCGATCGCTATGGCGCCCTCGCCAACAGCTCATATGAGCTTGACGCCAAAGAGCGAGCTGGAGGAGATAATGCGAGGCAATTGCTATTGGATATTCTCAAGGAACTAATCCGAAGAGCAAGAGTGCAATGCAAGAAGCTGCCCTACTGGACCGATCAGCCGGATCGCGAGGCTTCCTTCGATACCATGAGGGTCCACATCAATTTCGCCGTTCCACGTGGATTACTGTGGGACCAACATCTCTCCTTGCTGTCTGTCGCACGGCAATTGGGCCATACGCTGTCCTTGTATTGGGAGTCTGATGCTGCAGCCGAGGCATTCATCCAATCCAAGAAGGATGGACGAACAACATTCTCCTCCTTATTGAGGAACGGCGCGAGCGTAAGCCTGTCATGGCGATTATGAGAACGTTGATACTGATATTCTTTCGCTCATAGAATGGTACTATCATGCTGATGCTAGATCAAGGCGGCTTGACAGCAGTACGTACACTCTCGAAGCAAGACACTCAGCGATGATTGAAATAATGCAGGACTTGAGCGTTTTTAGAATTCACGACGACTTCCAAGGAGCATTCGATTACAGTGCGATCGGACCGCCGGAAGGCATGTCAATTTATTCTCCTTCGTCATCAGAATCTTACTCGTTCTAGGTGTCACATCTGGTATGCACGAAGTCAATACCAGATGTCTTGAGATAGTGATGAGTCGTCCGATGCGATATGTGCAACTCAAAGGAGCGAGTGTCAGGGACTATACACAACTGAAGGCTGCACTGAATCTCGAAACTGCTGGTGACGAAGCTTGGTTTCATGCTAAGTTCCTCGACAAGTTTGAGGAAGCCAAAATTCATTCAGACAATGCACCCTCGATGGATCCACCATCTCTTGACTCGGACTCGGTCACAGATTTACGCTTCTCGCTCTTCGGTCGGAAAATTCCTGGGCAGGTCAAAGAATACGTCGAAGTGACCATCCCACTGTCTGTATCTCTTGATGGGACCTGACTGGTTGATCATTAATGTTCTCTTAGGTCAGATCTCAAGACATGGTATGATGAGATCCTGAACCAGGTACTCGGGATGCTAAGGAACCGACTGCAAGCCCTGCGTGCTAGAGCTCAGCTGCCTCAGGGCCGGCCAGTTGTATGTTTCTCTATTATTTGTCCAACTTTGACTGACAGCGACAGATTCTCATGCTTGTCAGCCCCTCCGGATGCAATCGGTATGTCCAGCAGTTCTACGAAGAACGACTTCGCGAGTACAACGTCAAGGTAGAGGCTGATCCACAAGCCGCCAATCTGAGAGAGTGTGTATCACCTTTGTTCGTGCCAATTTATCACTAATGTCAGTAGCGCCTCCCCAGTTGCTCGCGGTTTGGACATTTTGGCGGCCAAAAAGGCTGAGCCCATTCCCTTCCCTCTGGACCACATGGCTATCGGGGTTGAGACTGACGAAGATTACGATGCAAAGCTACATCCTGAGGCTGTTGTACCCGAGAAGCCTTATCGGGGCAAATCGCTTGATGCACCGCTACGGGAGACGTGGATTTCACGAACTGATGGCAAACTAACCATCTCTCATATCTTTGGTGCCATCAAACCTGGCGAGACGGTCATACGACTTCGTGAGGTGACCAGAGCGCAGGAGCATATCCGAATCAGAGTCATCTGTCGAAAAGGGGATGGTCTCCAAAACATCTACCAGCCTCATCAGTTCACGATGGGGTTTCTGGATGGCAAGGAAGTGTTCAAGGAAGATTTCTGTGCGGTCAAAGTTCTCTACTGTCCTATCCCTAGGGCTGGACAACCGGGCTATGCTCCATCTAAGCCTGTGAGATATACTGCAATTCGTGTCGTCGGCGAAGGGCAAGATGCACAAATAGGTGCGAAAGTTGTCTCAGAAGCACAGAGTCAGTATCCGAGTATGTCAAAACGATCAATACTTCATGTCCTCATGTTGACAATTTTTCACAGATGAGATCAAGTTCGCCGAGCATGAGATGGAACGACTATTTTGTGATGATCCTCGCATTTCTGGTCTCCCCACCCCCGGCCCAGGTCCACACGTTAACAACCGAAGTGCTTCAAGCACAGGCATTGAGCATCCTTACTCTACACGAAGCCGAGGGCAAACTTCACTTGGATTACATCTGGATCACACGGCGTTAGGTCGCAAGAGGGTCGCTTCCCGGCCAGAAGCTCAGCAGAACGCACAAGCTCCGGCCCCGAAGAAGAGAGCTACTCAGGTCAGTATCGTCCCGAGCAGGAGTTTTACGTATCGGACCAGGTAACTGACAACGCACAGGCAAATACGAATTCGACGACTCGCACTGAATCAGCGCCAGTCATCACCAGGGCTCCAGACGGTCCAAGGCAGGACCACGATGCGGATCAAAGCATGGTCTCCAAAGCCGAATCGCTGCTAGAAAGCGCCACAGGACCATCAGTGACTGAGGCGAGACCCACTCCAACTCTTCCATCGGAAAGCGTGACAGTCCCTTCCCAGTGGTACTATGGCGTCAACCCTTCACCTCTGCGCAGTATCGAACCTGGTGGGCAACGAAGTGGTCTGGTGCAGAGGACTGCAAGACGAGGTACGGGCGGAAGTCGTTTCAATGTCACTACGGCTCGACACCGCTCGCAGGGAAATGGACGACAAGATTCGTCCTCTTCTGTATCTTCGTCTTCGTCTTCGAACTCATCGCTGTATTGCGCATGATGATGAGTGAACAGGGAAGGTGAACGAGGGGAAGATGAAGGAGCAGGACGAGATGGAGGAGCAATCATACTTAGCGAGACACGGTTCGGAATTTGACTGAGAGATATGATCGTTGAGATACCCCTGAAGCCAGACTAGTCCTATCACAATCATTGATGATCTGCCAGTCGTCATTTCCCAAGTCTCCTTGTGTAAATTGCGTCCAGGGATACCTCTTTTATCTAGGACAGGGCGCATCTACAGGAAAATATGTCGAAGGTGGTGGGGTCGGGTCATGCGACAGCCCCATCGTGACAGCTCCATCGTGACAGCCCCGGCGTGATCAAACATGAAGGCGATAGAAAGTAACTATTGTAGTACAAGACGTGCAAACATAGAGCTTGTAACAATAGGACTGTGGCCAATACTGTGAAGTAATGCGATGGGACCATATCGTGAAACATTAAAGCGGTAGACAGCCTGGAGTATGGATGTACTGCATGTGAATATCTATGATATAGGCTTTTTGGTAGCGGGCCGTACGGCAGCTAGCACAACAGTCTCCACCCCCACATTTCCAGACGTCTGGTTACATCATCCGAACGATCGCCGAAGACTTTCTAGAAGACTGGACCCTAACGATTGCTAAGCAACTCGACTTAGTGGGGCTCCAAAACATCATGTCTATACGGAAAGCAATCCCTCGTTCTTCAACTGTTCTCATAATAATACATTTCCTGTCAATTGAATAAATCAAGTATACACATTCATAATGGCGTCAAACCAAGCAGCTTGGATCACCGGCAAGAAGGCCGTCCCTCTCAAGGTCAGCGAGGCTCCTGTACCAAAGCCCGCGGCCGACGAGATCATCATCGACAACAAGGCCGTGGCCATTAACCCTGTCGACTGGAAGATCCAGGTAGGTTACCAGTCCTGGAGCACGAGAAGTAAGACTGATGTGGTCCACAGTATGGGGGCTTTTACGTTGAGAACTTCCCAAATATCCTCGGCCAGGACGCCGCCGGAGAGGTCCTTGAGGTCGGCTCCGATGTCAAGAACTTCAAGAAGGGCGACCGTGTCATTGCGTAAGTTGTGTCTGAAGAGATGACAGCCCGATTACTGAATATTTCACAGCCACTGCTTGGGCTTGATGGGAAACCCAGCACACTCCGCCTTCCAGTCCCTCGTTGCAGTCCCAGAGCGCTGCTGTGCCATAATTCCATCCGGCACATCCTTCACCGACGCCGTCGTGCTCCCGCTCGCCATCTCGACCGCCGCCGCCGGTCTCTACCAAAAGACCTACCTTGAGCTGCCTCACCCAGTCGTCTCCTCCGGCGGCCCTCAGCCATCGAACAAGACCATCATCGTCTGGGGCGGTTCCTCGTCCGTCGGCACAGTCGCGATCCAGCTCGCGCGCGCCTCTGGCGTCGAAGTCATCACGACCGCATCCAAGCACAACCACGACTACTGCCAGTCCCTGGGCGCCAGCAAGGTCTTCGACCACTCCTCGCCATCCGTCGTCGAGGACATCGTCAAAGCGATCAAGGACAGCGGCAAGCACCTCGCCGGTATCTACGACAGCATCTCGTACGAGTCGTCGGTCAAGGCGTGTAGCTCGATCCTGGAGCAGGCCGGCGGCGACAAGAAGCTCGCTCTCGTTCTGCCTGGTAGTGACTCACACGCCGGTAAGGATGTCGACGCCAAGGCCGTCTTTGCCATCACCGTCTTCACGGAGCACAAGGAAGTCGGGCAGGCTGTGTGGGGCAAGTTCGTGCCTGAGGCGCTAAAGTCTGGGGCGCTGAAGCCGCTGCCTGAGGCGTTGATCGTTGGCAAGGGACTCGAAAGCGTGCAGGCTGGTATGGATAAGAATAAGGAAGGTGTCAGCGCGAAGAAGGTCGTTATCGATCTCGCATAGATCGATTTGATGAAATGGAATATGAATACAAAGTCCAACAGACGGCAATTCGAACACCGTAATATCAATTTGGACCCTCATTCACAGACTCTAATCAAAAAGGTTCTCCCTTCTGCTCTACGTTCTGCTCGCCGCGCTACCCTCGCCCTCGCTCGGTCTTTTGGACCGCTTCTTGCCTGCTTTCCGCGACGCCGAACTGGGCAACTCCCCGGTGGCTGACTATGTCCCTTAGTGGACCTTACTATGGACCGCTTCAGAGCCATGGTCTTCTTCACCTTCTTTGCCTGCGTCTCCGACCATTCAGAGCCACGGTATTCTTCAACTTCTCCGCCTACATCTCCGACCCCTCTTCGGACTTGACCTCCGCCCTCTTTGTCGGTCCATCCTCTGCTGACATCTCTGCCGCCCTTGCCGCTGTGCCAGCTGTCGCGCCTGCTGTACCCCCTTCTACCAGCTCGACCAGCAGATTGTTGGCGACAGAGGGGGGCGAAAAGAGAGACCAGGTTAGGAGCAGGTCGAAGAAGTCGTTGACGACAGATGGGGACGAAAAGAGGGACCAGGTTGTGGGCAGGTTGAAGAAGTCGTTGGCGATAGAGGGGGGGTAAGAAGAGAGACTAGGTGAGGGGCAGGTTTGGCGATAGAGGAGAGTAAGAAGAGAGCCCAGATTAGAGGCAGGTCCAAGAAGTGTGTTCCTACCTTTAACGCTCGAGTCTGTCTCACACTTTTTGCCAGATCTCCACTGCCGTCGGAAGTAGCTCGTTATGTCGGTCTGTTCGACGGAGGAAACGTATTCGCTGCGGTGAGGGATGGTGACAGAGGCGAGTCACACGATATCTTGGAAGTCTTGACATCACGAGGCAAGACATGTGATCGATGGATGCAACGATGGCTAGTAAATGCATCAGACTTTGGTGCGGATGTCTGATTCTCGAGATCCAATTATTCGTTACTTGTTTCTACTGTACAATGCTTCCGCCGCCGGGTTCCTGAGAGACATCGTCAGAGTCGGTCTGCACGTTCGCTGTGTTGGGTCCATGAGGAACAACCTCAACCCTGGTCTACACATCCAATTCATCAGGTATGTGCGAGACGTCGTCACAGCTGATCTGCACATTCGCGGCATTATCGAGAATCGTCATGAAGTCCAACGACGTTTTTGTGGGTTATCGATATGTTGTGCAAAGAGCAAATCGTAATCGTCCGTTTGCTCTGTTGGAGTAGACGCGTCCTATACGTTTCTTTGCTGATGGCGGTATTGTGCTCCCATGTCTCGTCTCAATTGCTCCTGCAACTGCGCATCGTCCACGCCATGATCCACGTACGCCTGCTGATCTGCGCCCGCCGACACATGAGGGTGATGCATACTATAATCATGATGAACCATTGTCGGGTCGTGGTGGGCGTATGCTTGCATGTCGTAGTGTTGCTGAGGAGCAGCATACGCATGCATTTGATGTTGCGCAACTGCATGGTTCGCGAACTGCTGCTCGGCGACCGCCTGTTGCCGCATTCCTTCCATTATTTGAGGATCTACCGGCATCTGCATGTGATAATCGTAAGCCCGCATGTCTGCCATTGGCATGGGCTGTTGCTCTTGCGGATCTGGATGAATATTCGGGTTTAGAGATCCGAGTGGGACCTGATGTGTCGGTTGCGGCTGGACGCTGGCCGCTTGTAGAGTCGCAGCCGATGCAGTGACATTACCACGATCGTCTGCTGAAGGTATCTTCTGTTCCAAACCTTGCTCGACAGGCGAATGTTCAGTCTTGGGCGCCTTCGCAGGCCGTGAAGCAGCTTCCTTGCATTCGGTGCAGTTGCGGATAGCTGCACTGACCGTCTCCTTGATTCTTACCCAATGATACTTTTCCGCGATCGTGGCAGTTGTCTTGTTGATGCCTCCATGATACTGTGAGTGGACCTTGAATGCAATCTCATACTGCTTGTTCGGATCGCTCACTACTTCCTTGTCTTTTAGCATGAGCTTCTCTTCCTCATCGTCTGTCGCTGGTATTATTCGGTAATGGGCGCTCGCACTTCTCAGGCGGCTCTTCTCTGCTCTGTCGGCGCCTGTCGGATATTGATTTGTCTTGAGATAGAACCTGATTTTGTCAAAGCGTTCTTCTTGGAGATATTCCTCGGGTTCCACATGGAGATCTCTGCCGAAGATGATGGCGTCGACTAATCGATCGGGAAATGACTTGAGGTTACCGCAACCTTTGACCTTGCCAACTCTCTTGAAACCCAGAGCATCCCATATCCGTACGGAAGCAACGTTGGTTTCGTAGACAAGATTGAATATCGAGTATGTATAGCCCTTGACGAGTCAGTGTTGGATGCGGACATGAAGTAGGGCGGTCTTACCAGTCTCGGCGCGTACTCAAGGTAGCACTCTCCCATCAACCTGCCAACACCTCTACCTCTCGCTTTATCCGAGACCAGAAACCCACCATTGCAAACGTGACTTGATCGTCCTGGGTAGTTTGGCTTGATGTAGAAGCTGCCCAAGCATAACTTGGACCAGTCTGCACCCTCCTGCTCCATGCGCCAGATCTGTTGACCGTCCTCAATTTCTCCCAAGAACATTACCACGCCAAAGTTGCCAAACCAGTACGGCGCGAACCTGTCGACGCTGAACTCCTCGATCATTGGGTATGTGTCTCCTTGTTCGATCTCTCGATTCATCAATGCGCACAAGTAGGCGGTCAACTTCTTGGGTACAGACTCTGGTGATGTGAAGGGAATGAGTGTCGTGTTTGTCAGGCGGTCTCGGAGGGTGACTACTCGAGGTACAACATCTGCTGGTGGTGGAGCGTATGGAGTCGGGTAGGGAGCTTCTCCGGACGTTCTGTAGACCGTAGGTGTATGAGGGTCATCCAGCACTGCAGGCATGGTTGCGGTGTTTCAACAATGACAAGAACTGCGGAAGTATTCAGTATGCAATTGATGTGCAATAGAGCTCCAGTGACATGAATTGAACAGTGTCAAGGTACGAGCCGATCGCGTTGATGTCCATCCATGTCATGGCTGTCACGGTAAGGAAGGTTGGCGGTCTTCCCGGTGTAGCAATTGGATTATGGTTTTTACTCACTTTGATAAAGAGATATGTCGTTTGATACAGTTGACGGTTCATCAGTATATCTGATACCGCGGCCGGAAGTTGGAGGACGACTAGAGGAGGTGAAGTCGATGTTCGGATCGACATGTGCCTTTTCCATGCCATCGGTCGGGTCGGCGTGCAGTGCCCCGCCAGCTTTTCCCCTCATCCCCAATTCGTGACGGCTTCGGCCTTGGCATCGCACCTTCTTTGCACTTCATGCGATGGATATTCCAGTGTCGATATCGACGAAAAAGATGTTCGTCCAAAGAAGTCAGAGGACAAAAGCTTGTCGACCGGGAATCAGGCTGCGAATGGTCCGACGGTCTCTTTTGATTGTGCTGCAGGTAAGCCAAATATATAGGCAAGTGCGACCCACGAGAACCGCGCAGTTTCCCCGCCATCCTCCATTGTTTGTCATACTTCAACGATTCAAACTTCTTAAGCATTCCCGCACACCCGTCTGCACCATGATCCCGCTCCCACCAGACTGACTGGGGCCGCGACGAATGACTCCGAAACGCAAACGCAATCACCCCGATGTCAGAGAGACGAGCTCAATGCCGGTCGCGATCAGCACCGAACACTCCCCAACACCGCGAGAAGCAGACAGCCCTCGAACACAGGTCGCCGAACGCTTTGAAACCCTCGACATAGCCAATGCACCGGCAGTCGCTGCCACGCGACATCAGAGCCCGTCCAGTCTAGCAGCGACAAGGAAGCGCATGAAACGGGATGGAGACGGAGATACACAAACACCAGAAGGCTCACCAATAAAACGGCGGCGCAAAGTAGATGAAGTGGCAGAGACGCCCGGCGCATATCAATCAGCTCGCTCATCGCCCCCAGTGTCACCTACTCGACAGAATGCGCCATCTACTGCATCACCGGATATACCACAAGATCCATCGACTTCTCTGCCTCGAACTCCCAACACCTCACCCAAAAACACCACCTCCCATCTTGGTCCCGATGTCGGCTTGGAAACAGTGAACACATCCTCCACGACCCCGAAAGTACCGCGCATGATCACGAAGACACTCTCCCCCTCTCTCGTACCTCCAATAATCGGCGACGATGAGCCATCTTCATCACCTTCCGCTCTGACATGGCAAGACGACGAAATTACGGGTCACGAGATCGACGCTTCAGCCGACGATGACGGTGAGGGTATCAACGGGATAGGCTTCAAACCTACTGCAGCAATGGCCGAGGCAAGAAGTGCTAGGCGGAAACAGCAGGTCGATCAGTGGCGGGCCCGAGAAGCCAGGGAGGCAAGAGCAAGAAGGATAGAGAAAAGAAAGGGTATTGGAGGGTCGGGCAGTCTGCGATCCAAGAATGATGCCAGCGGTTTTGGAGCGAAACGGGCGGTGAGATTCTTGGATGCGGATAATACCAAACCTTGATCTACCACGCTTCACACGGCTTTGGTCGTGGTTCATGATTCTCATTCGGGACTTCTGCTATGGCGGTATGTTGCTTTCCCTCACTTCTCACTCATCATAAAGATACCCCATAGCATTTGCATCTCATTCTCCACCCGCCCTTTCTCACGCGTACGATCAAGGTCGATCGTTTTACCTATATGAAAGCTAGCATCGAAATCGCGGTCTGGTCTGCACCGGTCAGGCGAGGGATTCCTCCGTTCCTTTTGAATTCGTTCTCTGCTTTGGTCCACTGGGCTTTGGTACGGATCTCCACGTTTTCGCGGACGACGTAGCTTCCAAATGCCTGGAAGTTTTGGGAGCAGCAAGGCTTGACCGGGCGCTTCCACTCTCCTCCCGGATATTCAGGTGGCGGTTCATTCCAGACGTCTCGAATGATGTGGTTGACTGGGCACATCATGTACTGCGTGCCCTTGATGCACTTGACGATGTATTCGGGAGAAATCTCTGCAGGCCTGTTTCGCCTGTTTCTCTTGATGTCTGTCTTGATCTCCCTCTCCAACTGCTTGGACAAGGCGGCAGTGGTCGCCTCGAGGCCCTGGCGGGTAAGACCTTGTTGGGTAGGGTAAATATATTCCTGGATCAACGAAGCAGTGTCTTCTTTGAATTTGGCAGCTGCTGCTTTTGCTTCAGCTTTGTTGACACGTGCTGGTTGGATGTCAGGAAATTTGCTTCACAATCGACGAAGTGACCTACGCTTGGGAGTCTTTGCATCCTTCTTTGCTGCCTTGGGCTCGGTGAGATCTTCTGTTGTTTGGTCAGTACTTCAGTCGATCAACAAAGCGGCCAGCAACAGGGCTTCACTCTTCGCGGTGCCACGATGATGGCGAGAGACAGCGGTGGAGCTCTGCTCAGCCTTCTTGGTGGAGCTCTCGGTGGTCATGATGAGTGAGGCAATGATCGAAACAATGGAAAGGTTGTTTTGCTGGACGGCAGCCTGAGGCGGTTTTTCCGGTCGGAGAAGTGCTGTTACGGAGATTTTCAGGGCGGTCAGGGAGCTTTCGGGAACGTTCCTCAGGGAGCTTCAGGATTCTTCAGTGAGCTTCAGGATTGTTAGGGAGGCGCCGAAGGATCTCGATGAGTGAGATGAGAGAGAGAAGGAGCAAAGATTGCGGCAGCGGTCCTTATAAAGGTCAGCAATATCACGGTCACGTGACCATGTGAACATGATTCGAAAACGACAGTGCGCGGAATGAAGGTGTAGCAAACGCAGTGAAGCTTCAGCGAAAGACATGAGGTGATGAAGACCCACCTCGAAGCACTGAAATGTCCAAGAAGGAGAATGAAGCACTCCTGGACGGTATTCATAGGAGGAACCGAGAAAAGTGGTGAATGCCCAAGTAGGTTCAAGGTATGAGCCACTTTCTCAGTATTGCCCTTCGGATACCCTCTCGAATTGCATAAAAGCAGTCCGTGGCTTACAATTGACATTCACAGTCAATGGCAAAATCATTTGACCTCTCCTCAGAGGTAGATACCGTTTTCCTACCGCCTCACCGCTGCACGCTATCCAGAAGCGTACGTACTCCATGTATCCACTACGCGTCAAGAGCCAAAGCTCAGCATCTCTCAAATCTCCATCCTCAGCGCTTGCATAACCTTCTCGACATCAGGAAGTGGAACTTCCCCCTCTCTGTCCTCGTCGTAATCAAACCACCATTCCATCTGCTGCTCATACCACTCGACGCAACACTCCAGGCAAGGGTGCATGCTCGACAATTTCCTCACTTTTTCATGGGACTGAACAGGACACTCAGCTTGCACCACCTGCTTGAGACGACGCAAGGTGTTGACTTCCTCTCTGGTCGAGGGCTTGACGAGTTCGCCCCTATTGACCGCTACTTCTTTGCCGTCGTCAGTGAGATCGTCATGGCGACGAAAAAGCCAACTTACCTTGATCGACGACGCGCTCTGCGACGCGCGAGAAGTCGATGAGTTTGCCGCTGAGTTCGCGTTCTGTCTCTTCTGCATTGGCGGCCTCGAGCATGGCTTCTGAGAAGGAATTAGTCGGGCTACTGACTGCGACAGTGGGTCGATTACTCGCCTTTGACAGCTATGTTGCGACGGCGGCTTTCCTTTCTCTTCGCCTTCTGTTCCTCGGTAAGAGGTTCTTGTAAAACATTAGCGGATGAGCTTCAGTAAGGCTGGGGATCTTACTTCTGACTGAAGCGCGTTCGGGGCCAGAACGGGCGGTCGAGCCTTCAAGATTGTTCATTCTTGCCCCCTCCTCCTTCTCTAACTTCTCGGCTAGAGCCTCCTCGAAGAATTTCCCAGCTTCCTTCAGTTTCTCGGCCTCTTTGAGGGCGCGTCTGATCTGCTCCATGATAGTGACCGTTGAGTGGAAAGAGCGGAAGTCGTCAGAAGGGATTGAGGCAGGAAGCTGAGAGGCGTGATGTTTGAGAAAGGAACCAGATTGATATATGAGCACGTGTTCACTTAGGCAGCAGCTTCGTCCGCTAACATTCACCTGGAACTTTAGGGGGATTCCTCACTTGATCCTGGCTACGTCGCACGGGATTGGACACAATTGATAGACCTGATCGAGAGTATTCTGATTCCTATTGCATGCACCTCCTATCGTATGCAATATCTGTTCATTCCCACATTTCAAAAGGCCATCTCCACATGCAGTGCACCATGAAAGTCAGGTCCTCCTGAGTAGTCTTGTCGTCAGGGTCGAAGGGGTTGTAATCAGACCAGACCTGCTGGAACCTCTCCCACGTGGCGCAGCATTCGGGACGAGGGTCTTGTACCTGTCCACTGACTGTGTGGTTAGGACAGAAGTGTTTGCTGAGGTCGTTGGCGTCGGAGGTTGGCTCTGTCTCGTGACACTCTTTGTCGATGTCTGTAAGAAACCCTGGCATTCTGTCATTGAGCGGTTTGCTCCACTGGTGGTTGGAGACGTCCTTCCGACGGCCAAGGAATGGCAGTGATACGGCAGTGAAGGCAGTCTCTTCCTCCTCGGCAGTCTGCCATTGTTGCTCTGCACACAGCTTTTGCTCAATGTGTTTGACGAGGCGAGCATATTGCTGGAAGTAGCTGATGCGATGCCAGATATGATAATGCAGCAGGAAATGGACGAAACAAACTTGCAGAGCTTAGTAGATGACCTGATCTAGTAAAAGGTGGAACTTACTCTTACTCCGACGACGGCGATGGCGAGATACAGCAGTTGAGACCTTGTGCGCTTTCTTGTTGGAGATTTTGGTCGTCATTGTGATGGAGATCGAGAGTGGTAGATATTCGAATCACAGAATTCCATGGTGGCCCTCTTATACATGTAGTGTGAACGCACTTCTGCGTGAATGGTGTGATGTGAAAAGTGAAATTCAAAGACAAACGGCCGTTCACCTGCAAGACTGCGACATCCTCCATGAAGCGTGGTGAGACAAACAATTCCAGGCTCCAAGGCTGTATGAAAACGTAAAAGAAAGCTGACAATTGATACAGGGTATCGAACGTGTTTACTTACTACTCCAGATCCAACCAGATCGAGCAAATCCCAAGGTATATATGTGCCCAAATATTAACAAATAACCCAAAACCAGCCCAGCTGATGATATATCCAGAAGACAAACCCACGCACAACGCTCACCAACACCTCAGACTGGCAAAGAAACCCTTCTTCTTCTCCGGCTGTTCGCTCTTCTCCTTCTCACCATAGAACCCACTGACATCACCATTGGGATTCGTATTCCTCGTCTCGGTCCTCGCGACCGGCGTCGACGCACCAGGCAACGGCTGCCTGAGGCCCTGCGCATGCATCCTCCTCGCCTCGACAACGCGCTTCACGACCGCCGAGATGGTCTCCTCGATATTGACCATTTCGCGCGCGCTCGTCTCCATGAACCCGTAGCCTCTGCTCTTGGACCACTCGAGCGCCTCGCGCGCCTGCACCTGGCGCTGGCTCTGCAGATCGCATTTGTTGCCCAGGATCATCAGGGCGGGCCAGCACTCGCCGGCCTCTTGCCGGTTCTGGCACTCGACGTCGATCAGCTCGGTGAAGTAGGCTAGTTGCTGCAGGGAGGAGGAGGACGTGATGTCGTACACGAGCAGGAAGGCGTCGCTGTGCATGTTTGCTGCTGACCACATGCTGCGGTATTCTTCCTGCCCAGCCGTGTCTGTTATGCCGATGTTGTAGGTCGTGCCGTCGATGGTGCGGGTTACGCTGTAGCTGTCTTCGATTGTTGGGTCGTATTCGTGTGTCCATTGGCCGCGCACGATGCGCAGGGTTATTGAGGATTTACCTGAGGATGTTAGAGAGGTATTGTGTGTATGGGAGGTTACTTACCGCATCCACCATCGCCGCAAATGGTAATAGTAATCGGTGTCGCCATTACTGCTGTATGTGGAGGTGCTCGCGGAGAGGAGGAGATGAGGAGGTGGGTGTCAGAATCTGCGAAAGCGTAGAGGTCTACGTTGGTGGTGGTACAATTTTCAAGGCTGTTGGTAACGCAGAAAGGAAAGGTGGTGCTACAATGAATTGAGGAGTACAAGGTAATTCTGCGAAGGATGTCTGGTTCATAAAATTAGACCGTGGTCCCCAGATCTGCGGTGTTGGTAATTTACGAAGTATCAAGTACATTGCAACCCCCCCAGCCTCCCCATAAAAATGACGATCCGGGACTTGTCACATGCAACTGTGAACGCCCGTTGAACCTACTGAACTTGCCGATAAACGGTCTTCTCAATCCGGCATCATGATAATTCATGGAAGCCGTTTGTAAAGACGATAGAGGAATTCTCACCTTCAAACAGCGTGGCCAAGTGGAGAAACGTATATTCATGTATTCATATCAAATCTGCGTCAGGTGGTAAAAGCCTCGCACGCCCGACCTCGGTGCAAGGAGAAGCAAGAAAGAGAGGGTATATCGCTACATCTAAAACGCCCTGATATGTCCAGTACGCAGTCGCATAGGCTCCGACTTTTGTCGACGAAAAGCTCTGTCGATGTGGCGAGGAGAAGAGTTCCTTTCAATCCCATTCTTTTCCCAATGCTTCCGGCTCCAGTATATGCTAATGCGTGTCTTTCGTGTCTGTTATTTGTTCGTGTCATTACAATTTTGTACGTCTGTTTTGTATGTGAAAAGTCGTCAAGTGCAATGTTTCGTTCTCCTCCACTCTGCCGCATTCATTGTTGTTCTCGCCCAAAGCGATAATGTGCCATTCAAAACCTTCCTCCCATTTCGCCATTATCTAGCGCTCTTGGTCTATCTCTTTCTATGGCGCCAGAGTTCACCAGATATGCCCCGCTCTGGCGTCGCAGTTGTCGCGCAGGCTGATCGAAACCACGCTCTTTGAGCATCTCTGGAGACTCTCCTCCCATCAATGGTGAACTGGAAATGTTGACGTCGTTCAATCCTACGAACTGGCTCATGCTGCCGCTTCCTGGAACCCCGTTCATACTAGGCTTGCTGCCAGATTGCTGAGGCCGAGGGTAGACGTTCGGTGGTGGGTACTGTGGTGCGTAGGCCTGTTGCATCTGCATCACGGCAGCGTCGTGGGTATTGCGCGACATCTGCTGCATACTGCCGTAACTGTTGAGATTTGGAAACGATCCCGACTGGTTGTAGGACGGAGTTGGCTGATTGGGGAACTTTGGTGAATGAGGCGAGCGCATATCTTGTTGTGGCAATTGTGGTGGTGGCATGATCCCTAATGGCGACGCTAGGGGCGTGTTGCTTTGTGATCGTAGTGGAGGCGGTCTTAAAGCACTAAGTCCATGGGTGCTCCAAAAATCATCGCGTGATCGGTCACAAAGAGCGTGATCAACGGCGCGGGAATGTTCAGGGTCGGTGAGAAGACAATACCAACATTGCGAACACTCATTTTGTTGAGATGTTCGTTGTCAACAATCTCTCTCAAGAACGCAGTGAGCTGCTCGAGCAATTCTCGGTTTGATCGAGGGAGTCTGTTGACTAAGACATTCAGGCTCTCGACCTTTTGAGGATCAGGAAGCTCCAGTGCCCGGAGGAAGTCCAGGTGCAAATCGCGTGTGAGAACTGTGGATGGGAGCTCTCTTAGATAGAGCTTCAGTACTCCAGCCACAGCATGCATGTCGTAATATTGCTCGCTTGCAAGAAGTTTGACATCGCCTTCCGTGTTGAACTTCTCCTTCAGCCCTCTAATAACGACGTTCGATCCTGATAATCGGAAGATGCCTTCTTCTGATGCTGCGCCGTTCGCTCGCAGGTACTCAACACAGCGGTAGAACACAGCTGGCAGATGAACGGGAACGTCTTCTGGTGGAGCAAAATCGCAAGCCTCAGCGAGGGGCGCTCCAAAAGCTGGACGATGCGGCACCGGTTCTGCTGGTGTCGTCTGACTTGTTATGTCAGAACCAGATCTACCGCGGAAAGGTAACAAGCTGCGCTTGCCGGATTTGTCCTTGTCGTTTCCTCTGTCCCGCTCCTTGGTCAGAACGTTTGGAGGAGGCTTACTACCCCAGGCACCAGCATTGGTGATGATCTGAACATTTGAGGGTGCAGAAATGCTGGGCTGAGATGTAGAGCGGCCATCCGAGTCGTCCATGTTATGTGGTTCCGGTGATGATGCCGCAGGATACCTGTTAGACTTGACTTCCGGGGGACCCATAATAGGAGCTTCCGCTGCCACAGTATCACTGTATCCTACCGCGCGCAAAGAGTTTTGCCTTATCATAGGAGGATAATCTCTCGATACAGAGTCGTTCCTTCCAATGTCGTTCATGGACTTTTGCATCCTCGGGCTATGAGGAGAGTTCAGAGAATCTGGTGTCTTGAAAGGCTTCACAGACTCTTCTGGCACTCCAATCCATGTCAGCAGACACTCAACCCATGCGTCCCGCTCATCATCACTCTCGGCGCACAAGACATGTTTGACGTAATTTGTGGCGTCGCGTTTCTTCGGTTCCAGAATCAAGAAGGCATGTCGATACTGATCGTCCTCGTCTTCGCTGTCATCATCTTGAGGTTGCTGAGTCTGCTTTCCAATCTTGGCGTGCGACAACTTGATGGCTCCCAGCTGAGCACCTCCAGGGGCCTCGAAATATTTCAGGAGAGGTCCGTCACAGACAAAGTACCTAGCTTTCCACCCGCCGAAGTTCTTGCCCTTCTTCGTAAGATAACCGTCCCGCTTCGGACGAGTGACGAGCGTCGAGGCGGAGTCCATGGAGATGGGTGACAGGCGGGAGGATTGATATTGCTCTGCCGATTCAGAGGCGATAGCGTCGCTGGAGAAAAACCTACAAACAGTGATGGCTGCCTGCTCTTCCAAAGGTGTATCCAAAAGCGTCTCAAAGTAGTATCCAAGCGCAGATCTTCGCGCATCTATCTTCGCAGGTGCGTGACCAGTGAAGAGCGATCTCTCTGGAAGCTTGGTCCGGAAACCGGATGCAATTTTGAGATGGTGATCGAAAGAGGCCAGAGCAGCCAGGGTCTTTTCAAGTCTCCACAATTGCGAGTTGTCTGATCGTGCATGAATTGCGAGTGTGAAGACCGGGTTGTCCTCTGACTGCTTTGGTGCCATGTAGCTGTGCCTGGATGGCCTGAGGCGTGACGAATCAACTTTGACATAGATAGAAGGCAGTGCATTTGGCGGTAAGAGGAGCCTGGGGTATTGTTCGGTCATGAAACCGCGGTAGATATCGTTCATCGGGCGAGACTCATCGACTGGAGTAATATTTGTATGCATTGTTGAAGTTGTAGGAACTGTGGGCGTTGACTTGGATCGCTGGGCGATAGATTCATACTGAGCTTGCGCCTGCTGATGGTAAGCCTCAGCTCTAGCTAAGTGCGGTGATGCAAGGGACATCGGAGTTTGTGGTGGAGGTGGAATGGGTTGACGCGGTTGTCGAGGAGATAAGGGCAGGCCAGCTGTACGTGGTGTCATTGGTATTCCGAGGCCATTGACAGGTCCTTTCGGTGGACGAGGTTGGGGCGCATTGACTGGTCGATCTCCAGGTCTCGGACTCAAGGGCAAGCCAGGACTGAGCAGAGAGGGCGCTGTTGCAGATTGCTGCTTGATACTAGAACTGAACGTGGCATCCTGTGGAGTCCTCAGAACGGCGTTCAGCGCGTTCAACGACTGATAGGTTTGTACTTGAGCGATATGAGGCGAGCCCGGTTCTTCGGGAGAACTGTATCCGCTGCTGATGGATATGTTACTGATAGACATGTTCCTCTCTGAAGACGATAGCGCCTCGTTCGAAGAGTCTTTGGCAGCATCCGAGTCTGAGATATGAGCCTCGGCCTCCAGGATCGTCTGCTCTTCCTGACTTCGGTCATGCTCGTCCCTCTTTGTGCGTCTTCCTCTTTCTACTGGTGTTGCTGTATCTGGTGTCTCGGAGCTGTAGTCGGAACCAGATCTGTTGACCTTTGGGTCTTCATCATCATCATCATAGTTTTGCTGTACAAGATTCAAGGGAGCGGGGGCCGCTTTCCTCGCTATTGTGTGCTGTCGATCTTTAGGACTCGAAAAGCCTTGTGGTGGAGAGCGCATTTGTAGCGGACTAGGTGCGTCTGGTTCGCGTGGAGAGTCGATGACTGGCGAGCTGGTAGATCGTGGCACACCTTCTACAGGATTGGAGGTCATGGTCGCCGGTGGAGTGCCTGTCGGAAGACGATGTTCAGGGAAACCATCTACACGAGGCGACAGTGCCTTTGGACCAAACGAAGGCGATCGAACAGCTGGAGCTCCGCTAAAAGGAGCTTGCATTGGCGTCGCATACATCGGACTGAGGAGATTGGCTTGACTGGCGCCCAGTTGAGAGCTTGCCCCTTCAAGCGCGGGTCTGAACGTATTTGCAGCGGGTTTCTCACTGTCAGGAGTTCCTCGTCTTCCTGCGCTGCTAAACCCATCCTCTGCCGGCTCACTCATCGAAGGAGACTGAGCTTCCTCCCGTTCGGTGGTGCTTCCGGCCTTGACAGCAGACGGAGGCAGACTTGCAAGAGAAGCTGTAGATGCGATTTGGTCCTTGAGCTTCTTTCGGTACCTCTCTTTGTCTTTCATTGCGCGTTCGAGGTCCTTATTCAAACCTAGTATCATTGCTCTTTGCTTTTCGACCAATCTCCATAGTTGCGCATTATGTGATGACGCAGAATGTTTCTCCTGCAACAGTTTCTGGATCGCGGCTTCCGGGGAGCCAGCGGTCGCGATAAGGCCGGAAATGTCGACGGCCTCGGGGTTCTCTGACGGTTGCGCGCGAAAAGACTGTGAGGGGGCCGCAGAGAGCGATAGGGTCGAGTCAAGCGAAGCGGTGCGAGCGCCGAGTGGCTTGGGCTCTGGACGAGCAGAAGTTTGTGGTGCGGTAGTTGACATGTCGGCGTTCGATTGCGCAGATGCAAGTTCGGTTGGAGCGGGTGATAGATCTGCAGTCGACTGCGAGTATGAGTCCTGCCTCTCCCTCCGAGCTCTTGCCTGTGCACGCTCTAGCAATGCATCTCTTGAAGCGGCGGCCTTGACAGCGTCAAAAGCCGGGTCGCCGTGACTGACAGAGAGCTGTCTGATGCGATTGGGTGAATCGGGCGCTTCGAAGTATGAGTTGGAACGGGAGGCGGAAGAGTAGGTCGCCGAAGTTGGAGTTTTTGATCGAGGGTTGGCGCGTAAAGGTGATATAGGCGCTTCGTGGTCGGAAGACGGTACAGATATCTGTAGAGGGCTCGGTATCCGTCGTTGCTGTTGCGCCGCACGAACGGCAGGAGGCATGAATGATGTGGGCGACTGAACTGCATCGAGAGAAGGATCAGGACTTGAAGTGAATATACGAAGGCCGGAAATTGCCTCGTGCTGTGAATCAGCAGGAGCAGCTCCGGCAGTGTGAGACATGTCGAGGGTGATCGACAGCTACAGTAAGTGTACCCTTGTACGCCGACGGTCGGTAGTCAGGTCACCAGGGCGCTTCCATAGTCGACAAATGAGGAGCTGGCGGCTAGGCGCAGATTGGTGAGCGCTGACAGGGTAGCTTTTGTGATTTTCATGCAAGCAATATCGCAGATTGCGAATGATATTAGCGACCAAGAAATGGTGCTTGTAGCATAGCAGAGCAGTATAAATAAAGCCTGTGGTTAGTGTCCTAAATTGGTCTGCGGTCGGTCTATGAAGCGTCCAAGCGATTTTGTGAATTTGCGTTTTGTGATGATGGACAGATGGATGCTGTCAAGTCGAGGTCAAGGTCGGTCGAGAAGGGTTTGTTCAATGTTATCGAAGGAAGTCAAGGCAGCAGCGCTAGACACATGCGCAAGTGCTCCGTAAGGTACATGTACGATCGGGTACGAATGGTAGAAGGTCGCGTACAGTACGAACAATGGAAGGTGATAAAGTGAAATCTGAGACTAGTAGGGAGTATGCGGAGCTTCATCTACCATGACATGGAATCTACCATATCAAATCTATCGTAGCGCCACCCGTTAACTTAACCATTGTGGAGCGATTTACTTTCGAGCATTGTCTACGTAGGTAATTGTTATTTACACTCGTCTAGAGTGCCGAGGCAGTCTGTCAATCTCGGATATTCCTACCTGAAATCGCGAAGTGCCGGAAAATGTTGCATCTGTCAAGAACGACCAGGATATGACTTGACTGTCGTATTCGGTGTACAATTTTTCATCGGTTTTTTCACTGTTCGTTTGCAAGAGCTCGTTTACCCTGGCCGCGTAACTCTCGATCCTTGTCGACATGGGGACTCATACGTCAGGCAGCCTCTTTGTCAGCTATTATGGCGACTCGCATAAAACGATGCACGACCGTTTGCAAGAGTGGCTCATGGGCTCCGTTTTGTACGTGGTTCTGCGCCCGTCTATTTCTGTCCTCGAATGGAGATCGATCAATCGAACAAAGCGAATGGAGGGCAGGAGCTGGCCCCTATTTCATACTTCCATTTTTTCCTGGTAAAGAACAAGCTTTTGTTTCCCATGCTCGCCGAAACCTTGCGAATCGTGTCCTGAGGTGTTCGAACTTCGCAGTCGACTTTTGTGATCGCATTTAGATAATGCTGGCAGACTCGACCATGCTCGTTTGCTCGGTTTTCATTGTGACCATTTCAGAAGGAAGTCGTCTACCCGCCAGCGTGCGTCAACATGCAACGTAAGATGATATAATAATGCGCAAAAAGGATGGAGTCGCAGACGGCTCACGCGACACTGGACCTGAACTCTCTTTGCTTTTTCACACATGGCAAGACGAAAAGGCGAGACGGATGCCACGATCAATCGCTTCAGAGCTCTTCTCGGCGTCAACCCGGGGAAGGCCCACGCCGACCAGGATCATGGCAAAACGACCAGGATCTATGCATGACAGGAGAGATCTTGTGGAGCCGTTTGCGCTGTCTTGGGTAGGCCACGCGATCCTATTCGGTACCCTTCTTCCACGCTAATGTTTGTTTGTTCGTTTGTGAAATTATTTGATGCATCACTTCTTTGTCTCTCGTCGCATTTTGCGAATTTTGCGATCCACCGAACCGGTATCCAGTCATCATCTCGACGTGATATATACATGTTGGTCATGGTCGTGCTTGGTATCATGCATCGTCAATCGTAGTAGTTATGAAATAAGTGACTTGCACTCGTCCCGCCTCTCCCTCTGGAATGCCTCATAATCGAAGCCCAGTTCTTCTAAATGCTTCACGTCATGTCGATTATCGCCCTTATCGGCAAAAGCTCTCTTGATCATAGGGAAGCGCTCTCGGAGCCAATAGCTCTGCGCATCCCATCTTGGTGGTTCTTTGCCTTTCGTATCGCCGTCTTCGGCACTCATTGCAAAGTCATGCATGGCGTTAATGAAGTCTGCGTCTTTGGGAAACCCAAGCAGATGGAAGGCGCGGCCACCTCCGGTCTCCTTGTACGTCTCGTCTTCCCAAGACTTCATCTCCTGCTCGGAAGGTAGAGAAAGACGTCCAGACCACACTCTAGCAAGCACAGCTGCTTGGACTTCCGCCATCGGAAAAGGAATTACCCTCTGTTGCAGTACGGGAAATGCTAAAGTTGGATTTGGTCGGTAGAAGAGGTGCTGGTAAGTGTTCTGTACATGTGTACCGTCTCCAATCAGTGGTGGATCTAGACTGTCGAGGAAGGGAAATGAGTAGAGATATCCCGTGCAGAACAAAACGCCGTCGACATCTTTCTCAATACTCCCGTCCGCGAATCTGACAGCTCGATCCTGGCTGATGAACTCGACAATCTCCGATCGGTCCTGCTTGCTTGGCGATTCTCCTTTCAAGAAGAACGATTCTGATCGCTGCGATATCAGTAGTGGCCATTTGCAACACGACATGATCTGAGTCGCGATATCGACGCCCGAGGCTCCATTACCCACACAAACGACCTTTTGATCTTGGTATTGCTCCGGGCGCTTGAAGTACATCGAGTGAGATACAATACCCGGATGCTTTCGATTGAACTCACCCAAGCCCTTAATCTCTGGTACAAATGGAACGAAGAAGTGCCCATTCGCCGCCACGATCGCATCGTACTCAGCAGTGATCAGACTACTATCGTCCTTATCGCGGATATCCTTCGTCTCGACTGTCCAGCCTTGCGCATCTGATGTTCCAGGGTGCAGAGGCGCAACTCGGGTGACTTGAGTGTGAAATTTGATCAGGTGTCGAACGTCTTCGGCATATTTCCCAATGTACTCGGTGACTGTCTCGTGCTTCGGGAAAAGTTGTGACTCTCTCGGCCAATCCAGATCTCGAAATCCCATCAGACCCCGTGGTATATTTGTCTCCAGTCTATCGTATAGAGGTGATGTCCATTGCGGTTGACCATTTTTCTGTATCGAGGTCGGTTTTGCGTGTCCAGTATGAGGATTCGTCTGTGGTATCGGCAAGTCTGATGGATATGATTTCTGATTTGGATCGTAATCCCACACACCACCCACTCTGTTCCGTTGCTCGAATATATCAATTCGTTTGAACCTCTTCTCGGCGAGAAGATACTTTGCAGTGGCAAGACCTGAGGGACCGGCCCCTATGATGGCCACTGACTTGACATCAAACGTACGTGCTCGTGCAGCAGCGGGCATGATGCGTTCTGTTGAAACCGGAGTCTTGTCCGTCAAAATGCTGTTCCTGCACCTCAATGCTTTATCTCCAAATGTTTACCATGTCAGCGCCGATGATGTAATTGTCAGACAAGGGACTGTCGGCCGCAGTGCTTCGGAGCGGCCCGTGGTATGTGTTGACGAGACCACAGTACATGTATTGACTGCCACCTGGCAAAGCTCATTGTCTCGAGTCGATCCTCAAAGAAGCTGACATTCCTCATAATGTAAACGATCACAGTATGATCAGTCTTCTCGATTGAAGCATTGATACTGCCGCGGCTCAATGCGCTATCTGGCGCTTCGTAATGTTAGGTGGTAGATCAGCGCGAGCCCCTCCATGTCTCCAAACCCCACATGTTCCCCAATCATGATGCTCCTTCCTCTTTCGGAAGTCACTTTGAATCTTCTCGGAGGCCGTCTCTATCACACTGTCTTCTATATTCTTGTTATCCTAATATCACACCTTGACCTTCATTGCCTTACCAACTGTCTAGTACTATCCAACATGCCAGAGACCCAATACTTCGAACACAAGCTAAAGCTGTCTCCTCGCTCGGAGCCAGCGGGCATTGACTTTCCAGCGAAGTTGGCATATTGGTCTCTGGGAGACAAATCAAAGCCTGCCGTCTTGATGCCCACATGCTTCGGTGGCACTTTGGGTACGGTAATAACTCCAGCTATGTTACAAGCAACTAACAATTGTCAGATGGGACAACTGCGTTTCTGTATAATGGCATCGATGGCGAGCAACCAGTCGTGCCTTTGAAAGATTACCATGTGATCGTAACAGGTCTGCTAGGTGGCTCGGAGTCTTCCTCGCCCAGCAACCAAGCCGCACCGTACGACGGGCCCAACTTTCCACACACGACGTACGAGGACAACATCCGCCTCCAGAAGGCGCTCACCGAGCACCTGGGCGTCAAGAAGCTCTACGCATACATCGGCTTCAGCATGGGCGGTCAACAAGCCTACCACGCCGCGACTCTCTTCCCAGACTGGATCGAGCGCGCGTGCCCAATCGCAACCTCGGCCCGTACATCCTGGCACAACTGGTCGTTCCTCGAGGGTCCGAAAACAGCTCTGCTCTCCAGCAAAGACTTCAACGAGGGCCACTACAAGTCACCTCCGAAAGTCGGTCTGCGCGCTTTCATGCGCGTCTACAGCACTTGGGCGCTGTGCCAAGAGTGGTTCCGCCAGAAGTCGTGGGAGACCATTGGTTTCAAGACACTCAACGACTACCTCGAGGAGAACTGGGACGGACGTAGTAGCGACGCGAACGACCTATTGGCTCTGGCTTGGACTTGGCAGAATGGCGATATCACCGACTACTACCCCGAGGACAAGGGTGACTTGGCCAAGACGCTGAGCAAGATCAAGGCGAAGACCTATGTCATGCCTAGCAGAACGGATCAGTACTTCCCACCTGAGGACTCGGAGTTCGAGGTCAAGCATCTGCCAAAGTCAGAGTTGGTTGTCATTGAAACTATCTGGGGTCATATGGCTGGTGGTGGCGGTGGAACAAAGGACGATACAAAGTTCATTTGCAAGCACGTCGCAAGGTTACTTCAGGAGAAGGTGTGAGAATATAGTACTGGCTGATTGAACAAACAATGAAGTCCATCACAGTTAATTGTGTGAGATTATGATACTGTAGAATTGCGATAGACCCCGGCGAATACTGTGAAGTAGGTCTGAGACTGTGGTACCGAGTAATGTGTTAGGACCCTGACTAATACTACAGAAAGGCTTTATACACGAGAAAACATTGAACGGTGATGGGGTCGGGTAATGCGACAGGACCATTATCATTAAACATTGACACAGTAGACAGTATTCTTACAGGACGTGGAAGCGTGGAGCCTCCCACGGCTATCGTATCCTCCACCCCCTCCTGCGCCGAGTCGTCCTCCCTTTAGAATCCGATATCCTCATCCTCAACCTCCCTCGCCCACCGCTCAATAGCGGCCTCCTTGCTAACCCCTTCGGCAACTGCACCGGCCTACGACTTGCGAGCCTCCTTAGCCTCCGCCGACTCCGGCTTCTTCCTCGCCACAGGGCGGACAGACTTGGTGACCTTGTTCTCGCATCGAGCCTTGCGCTTCTGTTTGGACTCGTACTCGGCCCTTCCCTCCTGGATCCACGTCTGCAGCCGAGCGAGGCGGGGCTTCCACTTGGTTGCGGTCTCCACACAACCCCATTGCTCCTCGCGCTGCAAGACTCCCGTGAGCCAGTCAATGCGTTCCTCATGGTAAACGAGGCAGTTGATATCAGTAAGATCGGGGTCGTGATCGGTGGTGTTGCAAGTGGTGCCGTGGTTGTTGGCGGCAGTGGGCTGGTTGGCGGTGTCAGAATTGTCGGCGACGGGGGCTGGGCCGGCGTCCGACGATTTCCTGGCTGCAATGGGCTGGTAGGCGGAGTCGCCCACATTGTCAGCAGAGACCGGCCTAATGGTCGACGAGTTTGCGTCAATACGTCCCAGCATACTGATGGCTTGCTCGGGGGTATGTGTATGGTGTCAGGGGTCTGTGGTAATTAATGCTTGACAGTAGATATGTGTGCGTGTGTTTGATGATAGACGTGTGTATGACAGTATATGACAATGATGAGAAAGGAAACATCTGAATTACCAGGAACTACCTCGAATTTATTGTGTCTGCAACAGGATACTGGTGGTCGTATCTACCTTGGTGAAGATGGTCGTAAATGTACGTTGATGGATAGCTAGATGCCTTCAGGGTCCATCGTGTTTTCCTCCGCCGCAACGTCCTGCCCAAAGTCGTCTCGTTTCAAAATCTTTTGCATAGACCTCTCGAAGCTGAATGATTCTGAGACTGTGAGAGGCTTGAACGAGCCTTCGCCGAAAACTTTCATTGGTGCTTTGATGCTGCCTGCTCCAGGTTTGTTGTCGTCACGCGCTTCCGTGTCGGTAGGGATTCCGTCTCCGTGAGAGGCCTCAGTAATCTTCAGATTGGCTGTATCTGATCGCAAGTCGGGCTGTAACGCAATCAATCAGCATCAGATATCTGATAAGATTGTGAAGCTTACCTTTGAAAGATCAGACATTGCAACAGATGTTGTACAATGCGATTTGATCTAGGCGAAATGGGTCTCGGATCTGTGCAGTGCTTTTTGTATATCAAGAACGCAACGAAGCCTGTCTATCAGTGATAATTATGTTTGTGTCGAAAAGTAACCAAACGTGAGTAAAGGCGCACGGGAGCATGGGGAAGAAAACAAAACAGGCGCATTGTATATTACCGATTGTAGGCCATCTAGGATGTTCTTGAGTTTTCGATCTTTGTGACCAGAATGTCCTCCGCGCCAATCTCTGACAAGCGGTCCATCACCAATGCAATCTCTTTTCTCAGGACCATGACACTGATGGCAACCCATCCATCCTCGTCCAGACTGTTTACTGTCGGCGCACGTTTGCCTATTGATTGTCAGTCCGGACGTGCGCGTCGTTTGCTCACGCGGCGTACCTGGTGTGATCTTCGAAGCTTCGTGTAGAACATCTCTGCGGCAGTTGTATGTGCAGAGAACGTATCGCTGAGCGGCTTGAGATTACAGTCAGTACAAGATTGCGAGTTACATTGTCATTGCACCTACTGATAACACCGCGTATTCTCGAGGTGATCAACTCAATGAGCTTTGGATCCGAAGGGTTTTTTGACTTGATCAAGACGGCTGTGCTCTCCACGACAGTAGCAATGGCCTTCAAGCCCGCTGCCTTCATGGTCTCTCCGCTCTCCACCAAATCCACAATGCCGTCTGCGACACCCAACGCACAAGCCGCCTCAACACTACCTCCGACATACTTGATGTTCGTCTTGAGCTTGGCCTTGCTGTCTCCATTTGTGGCTGTCGAAGACTCTTCGGCCTCAAATTTCCGGAAATATGCTTCCGTCAGGTTTGTGAAGCTCGTTACCACGTTCTTGCCGACCAGCTGTTTTGGGTCTGTGATATCTCCCTTCTCCGGCACCTGTACTTGCAGCTTGCATCTGCCAAAGTCCAGATCCATGACCTCTTCTACACCAGTAGTCGCGGTTGGCGCAACCAAGGCCTCATGCTCTGCGACCTGATCTTGACCGGTAATTCCAAGATCCACACGTCCTTCACCAACGAATGTTGGAATATCGGCGGCCGGGAGGAAGACAAGCGCAATTGGCAGGTTCTGGACAAGCGCGATGTCCAAGCGGTTGTGACGGTGGAATTTGATGTCGGAACCAGATAGCAGGTCCAGGGCAGCTTGATTGAGACGGCCCTTCTTAGGGACCGCAAAGAGCAGTCTGTCGCTGAGGTGAGTGACCAAATCCATGATTAAGTTTTGTGATTGTCGTTAGTTTACAAGACGAGGTTCAATTGAAGAAGAGTAGACGCGCATGCAGCATGGAATGCAAGTGACTCAATTGCGATAGATAAAGCCGGTTGAGGTCCCGCTACACGTGGGGTACCGCTGTCGGCGACCGACTATAGAAGGTCCACCATTGCTGCTCTCCTCAAAGTACTCCTTTGTGGTTCGATATGGAGAGTGGCATCGGCTAACAGATCTATGGCTACTACTGCTTGCAACGTGCACTATGTTTTGACTACGGTTGGCCGTCTTGTGTTTTTGTGCTTTACAGATGCAGTGATGCACAAAAAAAAAAGTCGTTGTTTTGGCGCGTCTTGGCAGGCACATTAGACTGGGGAAGGTCTGCCGATGACTGAGGTGCGCCGCGAAAACTTCGGTTAATGCAGCAGGCGCACCGTCCGCTCCGAAAATCCAGCGCTGTAAAGCAACAACGAGTCGCTTCTTTGCAGGACAACGATTTCACCACCGCAACCCTACGAGTTCAAAGTCAACCCCCACGACTCCTCAGTCAAAACACATCTGCCAAAATGGAATCCGCAAAGGTCCCCGTCAAGCTCGTCAAGGTCACCCGTGTCCTTGGCCGTACTGGTACGAATCATCGAACAATCGCCGAAATACTGGTTACAAAGAGATGGACAAAGGGCTGATAACTTACAGGCTCCCGTGGTGGTGTCACACAAGTGCGCGTCGAGTTCATGGACGACACTACCCGTTCTATCATCCGCAACGTCAAGGGCCCAGGTACGAATCCAGCGACAAGGAAAGGAAGGAAGGCACATACTGACCCACTGCGCAGTCAAGGAGGACGACATTCTCTGCTTGCTCGAGTCCGAGCGTGAGGCCAGGAGACTCAGATAAGCGTGGAAATCACGGCTTGTCGGGAGATTGGAATGTGGATGTCAATGGTGCAAGAGTCACGGACTGGAGGATGAATACAGATACCGCGGCGCTTCGAGCATGCGCATGGCGTTGGGTTCATTTGCTGGCAGTATCACCATGCGATATAAGCGTCTGGAGGGAGGAAAAGCTATGGTAGCTTGAGACGTCCAAAATTTACGAGCATTCACCCATGTCATCTACATATCACCGAATTGCTGGTACAACATCGAACGAAACGACATACCACATCGATCTCCGAGACTGCAATGTTTGATCTGTCAGCGAGACATCTTCTTATGCGCCCTCGACCACACCCGACAGACTACTCATTCTCGGCCACACTATCATATTCAGCTTCAGCGCCAGCGACATGAACAACTCAGTTGTGCATCGAGACACCGACACTGCCTACCGACTCTGATTGTGTGTGCGTGGATGATTCCTCACACTGTATAGCTCTGATGTCTTGTGATTTATTTATGCCGTAGTTTGTGAAATAACTCTTGACTTTATACTTTATGCAAGCACGCCAAGTATATCAAGCCGAGGCATCTTAGAAGCCGACGCGTGAAACGGAGGCTGACGAGTGACAACCACCACCATGCGCCTTTCAACAATTTGCTGAATAGCTATATGCGAGATGTCTGAACACGTTCACGACAGCAGCGTGCCAGCCCACGCTTCCGACAGCCTTCGTTACCCATTCGCGGCAGCCCCAGACATCATTCGAGCCCACCAGAAAGATGCATACTTCCAGGGAGTCCTGCTGGAGCGCCTGTCGTCGGTATTGCGAAGTCTTTACGGAGCGCGATTCGCGCACACGTATACGTCAGAAGCGAAGACATTCACAGAACTCCTGTATCTCGGACTCACGACCTTTGTCGGCAACCGAACACTAGGAGAAGAGTACTGCGATATTGTACAAGTGGAGGATGACACATTCCAGTTACCGGCGTTGTTCAGAAGAAGTGGATACATACTCTCGACAGTCCTCTTGCCGTATGGATTGACACGAATACTGCCCGCGTTCCGGAGAAAGCTGCGCTCGAAACTGGAGATATCCATTCGACGGAGTGCGCGTAAACCAGGCCAGAAGCATTGGACTACCAGCCTGCAATCGTATATACTCCGCAACCTCGATGCCATCACCTCCCCGTCACCGCTCTACGCGCTGAGTCTTGCGGCGTTCTATTTCTCAGGTGCCTACTACCATGTCGGCAAGCGTCTGTTCGGTCTGCGGTACATCTTCACCCGTCGCCTTGAGCCAAGCGATCAGCGCATTGGGTACGAAGTCCTTGGTGTTCTTCTGACTCTGCAGCTCGCAGTGCAGGCATATCTGCACGCTCGCACGACTTACCACGCGTCTCAGACACCGGTGCCAGCTAACACTGCGTCGCTTAGCGGAGGCAGCGCAGTGATTGATGGCGGAGTAGAGATATCGCTGGACCCAAATGCGTATTCTTCCAATAACGCTTTGTTGTTCGAGTCACCCCACGAGGATACTGGCGTCAGCAGTGAAAGAGTGCAGAAGCTGACGCATACGCCTGCTCCGCCGGAGGGCAAGCCGCGGTATCATCTCGAGGACAAGGAGGCGATGCAATGGATCCCGGATACGCAACAACGAAAATGCACGCTTTGTCTCGAACCGATGAGGGACCCGAGCGCGACGACTTGTGGACATGTCTTCTGCTGGACTTGTATTGCGGACTGGGTGAAGGAGAAACCGGAGTGTCCGCTGTGCAGACAGGGTGTACTTGCACAGCATATCTTGCCCCTGAGGAGCTGAGACCACAGCCAATATTTCTAGCGTTCTATGATACCCCAGTACACTGTTGGAGCTCGACTCGATTCAGTCAGTACACAAGCCTACTTAGGCACTTCTCTAGTAGCTTCTCCCTCGGTCCGCTCTCCTTGCTGTGATCTAATGTCCTCAACCTTCTTCTCAGGAGGGAACTCGTTCTCCCGAGCAGGGAAGTAGCCAGCATCACTCTTACCGAGTCCACCCTTCCCAGCAGTGATCTCTGACTCGATCAAGCACGGCACGCCATCAGCTGTGTCGAGGTCCCTGAACGTGAATATGCGAAAGTCGGCATTGGCGTACATGCGGTGACTGATCGCGGCTCTGAGAAAGCCCGAGTGCGAGACCACAGCGATGACCTTCTCCTTGCGATGGTACAGGGTCTTGATACATTGCTCGCCACGCGCGAGGATCGCTCGTTTCGAGAACTCGTAGACGGTCCCGGCGGACTTGTCGGGATACACGGGGTCGAGATTGCTGAGGTCGACTTGCGGGAAGTGCTCGGCGACGGTTTTCGCGGACGAGCCAGTGTCGCATGGCTTTGCTGAGTTCTCTTGCCATAGTGCGTCGCCTTCGATCTTGATCCCTCGCTGGATGAGCCAGTCGAGTCCCAGGAGGGTGGTCTCGATTGTGCGGGCGAAGGGTGATGTGATGATGGCCTCGACCTCATCCGCTATTGGTACGTTTTTCTTGAGGTGCGCTTCGAGGTCTTTGCATTGCTGCCTTCCCAATTGTGTCAATGGTGGATCTCGAATGTCGTAGTTCAGAGTTGCATTGTGCTCCGCTTCGCCGTGTCTGATCAGTATAATTGTCGGTGCCATTGTTGAATGCCAAATTCGGGACGATTATTTTCTGTTCAGGACCCAATACTTTGAGACCAGATGCTTGATACAATGAAAATCGCGTTCCAGTGAGACCAATTTAGTGGTCGTGAACGACTCAGTTCGTGGCTGTCTCACAGCCTTGCGATGGACTGGTCATTGTGAGCGAACGAAGCCGTTGTCGGAGACGCACAGCGTGCGACTTCCAACTTCGACAGCTCCCCTTCACCTTCACTTCGATTCGTCATTGCAGTCACCCGCTCCCTTCTCGTATACCTTTCCTCTGACTGTACGACACATTCCACTGCTATCCGACGGTACATGTAGCTATGAATTGAGGCTGATCAGTATTATTCTGCATGACTTGCGATTCACTCGGAGTTGGTCTCGTTTCATGTCAATCGTGGTGTATGCAAATATGATCAAGGCGAAATGCACGCCATATGGACAACCGCTATGCAATGGGTATAGTACATCCTCGTCTAAAACAATCCTAGACAACCTCAACATCCCGATCGACGCCCACAATCTGCACGCTCTCATTGCTCGCAGTCTTCGTCGGCCCATCTCGTCTAGTAACCTTCTTCTTTTGCACGCCGTCAACTCTTCGAGCCACATCTCCGGCCCAGCTTTTCCAGACCTCGAGATCCTCCCTCCTCTTGCCTGTAATCCATCGACTGGTCTCTCTGACAGGCCTCCAAGCAAGTTTGTCCTTGCCATTGAGCGGCGTCAGATCTACCGGCTTGGCCGATGTGGTCAGGTTGAGCAGCTCCCTCATGACGTCTCTCGTCTCCTTCTTGAGCAATTCTCGTCTATTCTCAGCCGCCGTCGATCGACTGACTAGAGGCTGTGATAGCCAGGCCAGATCCTCGTGGACACCACCTCCAGAGCCAGACGTTCGCGATCTCCGCAATTCCTCCCTCTCAGCCGTCAGCGCCCTGACAACTTGCTCCAGACTCTTGACACGCAGACTAGCGCGATCGAGCTCAAGTTTACTAGCACCGCCGACCACCGCTCTGCCATCACCATTTGTCTTATCCCTCGCCTCGCTTTCCTGCACACGAGACCGCCAATCATCGCGCTCGGATCTCAGTCTAGTAACATGCCCAGCAGCCTTCTCCGCCTCATCGGCCAATTTCTTCTCCGCTTTCTTGGCCTCGAGGAGAGTAGTTTCCAGCTCCTCGATACGTGCATTCTTCTTGCTGCTTTCCTTCATGCGCGCTTCGAGCATTTCGATCCGCAGACTCTGCTCGTCGAGGTCTTGCTCTTTGGTGCGTACGAGTAGGTTACGTTCGGCGAGGGTTTCGGTCAGGCGCTTCAGTTCGACTTCCGTGTCGGCGCTTGTGGATTTTGTAATCTTCAGCTCGTGCGCGCGGAGTGTCCAGGGGGCGGGAGGTCGCTCGAATTCGAGGGTGTTATCGAGATCGGTGGAGAGGGAGTGGAGCTGATTGAGTTGTTCGGTAAGCGAGCGTAAAGAGCTGTGCACTGTAGAGAGAGGTTCGCGTTCCGGCTCTTTGAGAGAGAAGGCTGTGGTCGCGGCAGCTTTCAGAGCGGAGATGATCGAGCGAGGATCGAGAGAGGCTTGCTCTTCGTCAGAGTCTGTCAGGGCAGATATCTGATCACCGGTGGCTCGCGCGAATGCTGCGATTGACGATGCTTGAGACTCAGCTGCTGTGAATGCCTGAAGATGAAAAGGATCTAAACCGAGAGAGCGTGCTCGAAGGTCAGAGAGCTCACGATGAGCTTTGCCAGCTATGACCTTGGCTCCCCTGGCATAAGAGATCAGAGCGTCGATGCGCTCAAAGAATGGCTGAAGACTAGGTTCGTCCTCATCTTCTTCTGTTTGACCGTCGGCTTGTGGTTCATACTTTGAAGAGCGAGCTTCAACATGCGTTCGAGCAATCGAAAGTGCAGTCGCTGCGTTCTCGAGGTGACTTTGCAGCATTGAAGTTCGTAGCACGACATCATCTGCCGAGCTCGCAAGTGTCTCTTGTATGTGCACCGAGGCCAGATGCGACAAAACAGCCATTGACCGCTGGAGCTCTTCGTCAACCCGGTTCACGTCTAGCTCTTCTCTTCTCAAAGCATCGATATGAGTGTTTAATGCACGCTCGACAGGCTCCAGCTCGTACAGGGCACCTTGATACCTGGCAAAGTCGGGCACTGGACAAGCAGAAATATTACTGATGAACTCTTCACTGATACCACTGATCCACGCAAGCCGGTCAAGGACGCTACAAGCGGCGAACAGATTGTAGCCGTGAGCAGCATTCCTGACCGCCTCTTTGATCATGCCATGTATCAAGTTGGCCTTGAAGCCGATGCGCTTGAAGCGTAGAAGAGCGAGTACAGAGTCTCTGTCGGCTTGGAAAGCATCAGGCAGGAAGAGTTGTACAATCGACAGATGCTGCGACGCCTCTTCTGCATCTAGCCTCTTCAACTCAAGATCGATGGCCTTTACTTGGGTCTTGGATGCGGAAGACTGCAGCTTCATGTTGAGGTTTATCAGTGCGCGACTCTTGCTGTTCAGATCATCTGCTTCGGTCTCTGAAATCTGCTGAGACGCTCTCATATCTTCGAGATCAGCTTGTAAGCTGCGGAACGCTTCTCTGAACCGTGATATGGTAAGCTCGTAATCGTCGACAGTGCGTTGCTGCTCATTCGTTCGCCGAGCCTGTTCGTTGATGACGCTGTCTTTGAAGTCAATCTCCTCCTGCATCTGCTTCTCGGTCTCAATGTGGTTCACTTCAAGCTCGTCGTTGAGCTCTTTTAGGTTCTCGAGATCGTCGACCGTGGCCTTGAGTTCTTCAATCTGCTCTTGGAGAGTCATGTTGCGCTCTGATAGCTCTTCAATCATATCCTCGCCACCTTGGGAGACTTCCAGCTGCTGTTTGAGGTCCTCGACTGCTGCTTCGCTCTCGAGAAGCTTCTCCTTGAAGGTCTCTGCCTGTCGTTTGAGCGTGTCGAGTCCGCCGGCGTCCTGCTCAAGAGCGGTGATCTGGCTCTTCAGGTCTGCTTCTTGCCCCTGGGTGACGTCTCTGAGTCGAATAAGCGCTTCGCGAAGACGCTCATTGGATCGTTCAAGCTGGAGCCAGCCTTGACTCGTGCGTTCTTCCGGATTCATTTCCTGTCCTAGCTCTTGATTCTCCTCCCTCAAAACTTCCACCTCGAGCTCAAGTTCCTCATTCTTTTCTCGAAGTGCACCGACTTCCGCCTTCAACACCTCGTACTGTTCCTCGGCCATCTCACGATCAAGTGTAGCATTTTCGAGTTCGATATCGTGCTCAGCTTGTATCTTTTCAATGTCGATGAGACTAGATTCGGATGACTGCAATTGCTTTTTGAGTTCGGCGATCTCCTGTTGCTGTGGTTGGTACTTGGTTTGCAATTTCTGAATGATCGATTCGAAACGGTCGCGTTCCTGTTGTAAGCGCTCCATAGCTTTCAACTTTTCTCGATCTTCGAGTCGTCTCTTCTCCATCATCCTGAGCTTTGTTTGCAAATCTTCGATCTCTCGGGTGTGTGCCGCGGTAGGCTTGCCGGTCGTGGTCCGTACAGATGGAGCTGCTGGAGCCTCTGTCTTTTGTGGTCGAGCTGGTGGGGGCGATGGGGCTTTAGGCTGAGCTTCAAACCTCCTGACAGGTTTGGGAGTCTGCTCGACATCTTGTGCTGGCTCTTCGTTGTCACCTTCTTCTAAATCATCTGCAACCGTTTCTTCGACTTCGGCCGCTTCCTGCATGCTTGACGGACTGAGCATAGGTGATCGCTCACTGACAATATCACTATGCTCGTCCTGGAATCCCTCAACGCTCGCTGATGTCTGCGGTGAACTAGGCGCTCTTTGAGGAACCGCAGTCGGACGTACTGCTGGCGTGCCTCTCACTGGCGGTCTTGAGGCCGCCACGCCCGGTCTAAGTCCAGATCCTCCCACAGACGGTCTGGTCGTTCGGCTTGTCGTTGACGTAGAAGGCACGGTGGATGTCCTTCTCCCTGCAGTGGTCGGAGGTGCAAGACTCGGCCGCGATCGAGCTGCTGTTGTTGATGATGTCGTCCTTGTGCCTGACGAGGACGAGCTTGCGACCGAGCCGGCCTTTGTAGGAGAAGCAGTGGGCGACTTCAATGCGTTCAACCTTGAAGAGGCAGTGCGACTAGGTGTAGGACTTATAACCATGCTCTCCCTCTTCCCTGCCTGTGATGCCGTGCTTTTTGCTCCAATACCGACATTGCTGGGCCTACTTCTTCCAGCCGGACCTCCATTGCTCGTTGGTTTCAGGGCTGGCTTAGTTTCTGCTTTTGCCTGCTCCAAGATCCGGCTTATACCTGTTGCTCTTAGAAACATGCCATGGTTGGGTTCGCAGTCGAAATAACGGTCTCCTTTGACAGAGCCATCATTCTTGCCAGTCGGCTCGTCCAAGACTATTCCAATCCAGTCGCCAGGTGCAAAGGCTGTAGCGCCCCTGAAATGGACAATTGCGTGTCGGCCATCATTCAACTCCACTGTCTGGCCAACAGCGAAGTTCGGCGAGCTCATGGTCGTTATGAGGTCGTGGTCCGTGATTCAAATCGGCGCAACAGAATCTGCATTATTCGCGGCATCAAGCCATTTCAGAGGAGTCCCTTGCAACTTCCATAGGCAGCTGTAGGTTAGTCGGCGCAGAGTTGGAGATTCTTGAGACATGGTCTTCGGAGGTTGACGCGGAGCGCGTCTCCGCAAATTGCCCTGACTTCACAAAACACCGTCATAGCAATTGAGAAAGTGGACAATCAAAACGTACAAGAATTACAACAGAATAGTAAGCACAAACATGGGTATCATTTATCGAACGTCGGAGCTATGCCGATACAGCTTGAGACGGTAGGACTCGAGTGTCTTCCACCTTGACCCGGCCGAGACCCTCCTTGCCATAGTAATCCATAGGGTAAAGACCAGCGGTCTTTGCCTTCTGACCACCACTGGCATCCTCCCACCCTTCTCTGCCTCCAAGAACGACCAGAGCCTCGTAAGGCGTAAGAAGAGGTCGCGGAAAAGCATAGCCCCAATCGATGCTCAAACGCGGACACGCGACCTGCACCCAGCATTCCACATCGTCCATCATGGCCAGCTTTCCAGGAAATATTTCGCTCAAAAGCAGGTTAATCCAAGGAATTCCCATGTCTCGTAATCGGTTCTCGATAAGGGTCATGGTATGCGGGTTTCCTTGTCTTCCCAAAGAGCCAAGAATCAAGCCCCATTTCTTGGCCTTCTTTGCAGATCTGACAGCGTCACCTCGTAATGAGAGCATCTCGTCGTGATCGTAGGTCTCGTGAGTGAGTCTCCTCGAATATGGGTCGTATCTGTATGCTGATATGGTAGGGTTGTGAATCATGGCGGACTCCAGGTGGAAGCGGCCGTCACCAAGGTAAAGAATACAGTCAACCTTGTCTTCCTCTTTCAGATGCGGACTTGTGCAGCCAAGAATCTCTCCTTTGCTGAGAGGAGTTATCTGTGGAATGAGAACGTCGTAGCCTGCGTTTCGAAGTTGAGGAGCGGTTCCGTGGAGTGTCGCATTAAACTGGATAGTTCCAACCATGGCAATCTTGGAACCAGCCTTGAAATTACGCTCGATGGTCGCGATGAGATGCGGTACATCAATGCCAATGTCGACAAAGACGTAAAGAGTCTGAATTTGTGTGACACCAACGGGGATCAAGCAACTGTGTGCGTAGTGTATGAGAAGATCGCATCCCAAGGCTCTTGCAGTGTAGTCATCTATGCAGCAGGCTCCGTATGTGACATCTCCCATGATCAAGGTCGTAATGCCATCGCAGAACCGGGTAAGGATGTCAGAGATGGTCGTCGAGAAAAGAAGCAGACCCTCTGGGAATTGTAAAGCGACATTTTTCGCTCCGGATGTCCTTACTCTGTGAATGGTTTTGTGAAGTTCGAAATTGTAATTGGAAGGGAGCAGGGCGATGGCCTCGTTGATGTCTCTGTCGTTGAGAATTTCTGGTGGAATCTGGTTCAAAGCGCGAGCGGATCGTCTGGGAGGTGCGACTGTAATATGTTAAGCGGAGTCATACGAGACTGGCTGAATGTTCTTGTTACCTTGCACAGCATTGCTATCTTCGATGCTCCCATTATTCGAGGAAGTATTGCTACTGCCCGCAGCAGCGGCTCTCTCAGCAGCGGCTCGTCTGCCAATGAACCTCCTCTTTGGCTGCTTGGAGGCCGAAGGTACCTCGCTCTGTATCTCGGCAGTGTCTTCTGCGCCGAGGTTCGTCGCCTCTCTATCGCTTTCCATTGTGAGATTGCGGTGATCGGTCTGCGTTGAGGAATCCCGTCGTGGCGTGGCGGGTGAAGATAAATTTCTGGTGCTGGTTGTTGCCGCCCGCGCCTTCTCCAAAAATTAGTACCCCACGTTTTCCAGAGATCAGGTTGGGGAGACAAAACAGGAAGAAGCTGGGGGAAGTCCGACCTGCACAGGGAAAGTAATTCCCGGCCCGAACATCCATTCGCCGATGCAAGTTCAGCCGGCGAGGATCTGACTCGCTGTTGTTTTGTCTTTTGTCTTCTATCCTCCCTGAAGTTGCGTGTCACTGAGTTTCGGCAGATGAGTTCAGAGCTGACAGAGTCGTTTCAGATGTCCTCATGACTCGCCGTAGCAGTTCTCCTTCCTGATGCGAACGAGAGCTGTATTCTGACACTGCTCGCTCAGTCGTACCTGCCGTATCCGGACTCGTCTGGTGGGAGATCACCCCGCCTAGCCGACTCCACATTCAGACTCGATCGCGGCGTTTGACAGAAGTACAAAGTGCCTAATCAACAATGGAGGTTATCCATTACGCCCTCTAATAATGGTCTACCGTTCCGGCACTGGCTACCACACTGACTGCCGATCAGATGTCACATGCCTCTTCCCCTGGTTTCAACCGGAATTCCCCCCAACTGATCACCCCGCTGGATCCGCCCCGAGAGTCTTTTGGAGATTTGACGGGGTTGTGGGGATCTGGATGCAAATGCGCTAAACTTCTGGCTGTTCCACGCCTTGAGGAGCGGTACTTGATCTCGGACATGGGCTAACGTATGAAAGAACTCCTTTCCCACCTTTCTCTCTCTCTGACCATCTTCGCCTTTCCTCTTCCTCGTCGCTAGAATGTCTGCCATCCCCTCCCTCCCAGAGTCCGTCATGGCCAACGGTCTACAGAACGGACACGTCAAGCACGATTCACACGTCGATCACATTGGCATCTCGAAGACTAATGGTACCTCTGACGCTTCCAAGAACGAAGCAGGTGCTTTCACCTTGCGTGATGTTGAGGTAGAGAACTTCCGTCCCATCAAGGTCATAGTCGTCGGCGCCGGTTACAGCGGCATCTACCATGCAATCAGGATACCCGAGCGGATCAAGAACTGCGAACTGGTTGTCTACGACAAGAATGCCGGCATTGGTGGCACATGGTTTGAGAACCGCTACCCCGGCTGTGCCTGCGATGTTCCATGTTAGTACACACTGTAATCTGCCTAATGTCATGCTAACACGATTCAGCTCATTCTTACCAATACTCATTCAACCCAAACCCAAACTGGTCCTCTCTATATGCTCCAGCGCCTGAGATCTGCCAGTATCTCGAAGATACCGCCAACAAGTTCTCCGTCAAGCGCTTCATTAAGCTGCAACACGAAATCACGAGCTGCGGATACGACGAGAAGGAAGCGAAGTGGCACGTTCACGTAAAACGTCCAGATGGAACCACCTTCGAGGATATCGCCGATATTCTGATCAGCGCAAGAGGAGGCCTGAACCACATTGCCTGGCCAGAGATCGATGGCTTGAGGAGTTTCAGCGGAAAGATTATGCATTCCGCTGCTTGGGATCAAGAGTGAGTGTCGCCCTACCAGCGCAGCTCAAGCCTTGAACTGACACCTCTCAGATTTGACTTCACGAACAAGCGAGTAGGTGTGATTGGCAGCGGCAGCTCTGCCATCCAGATCATCCCCCAACTACAAAGGCGATCCGGCACACATCTTTCTTGCTTCATCCGTGGTCGAACATGGATTTCACCACCCTTTGGACAAGCCATCCAAGATCAATTAAATATGACATCGACGACTTTCTCAGAAGAGCAAAAGAAGCGTTTCCGGGATGATCCAGAGTACTTTTACAAGTTCCGCCGAATGATCGAAGCAGACGGCAACAACATCCATGGTGTCACAATCAGGGGTCATGACATGCAGAAAGGAGCCAAGGATGCATTTTCAGAAGCCATGCAACAGCGCCTCAAGAAGAAGCCTGAGATTTTCGACAAGATCAAGCCAGGCTTCTCCCCCGGATGCCGTCGTTTGACCCCAGGTCCCGGTTTTCTAGAAGCCTTGTGCGAAGACAACGTCGACTTCATCTCCGACGCCATCACAGCCATCGAGCCAAAAGGCGTCCGCACCGCCGAAGGCAAGCTGTACGAGATTGATGTCCTCGTATGCGCGACAGGTTTCCACACCGCCTCCGCGCCACCATTCCCAGTTACAGGCCTCAACAACTCTACCCTGTCCGCACATTGGAGCAAACGCGCCGACAACTACATGTCCGTCGCGACGCACAACTTCCCAAACCTCTTCATGATGCTCGGCCCCAACTCAGCAATCGGCTCCGGCTCACTGACGATGATGATCGAGAGCACAGGCGACTACGTCGTCAAATGCATCCGCAAGATCCAGAAAGAGAACATCCGCTCCATGACGGTCAAGCCGGCGCGCGTCCGCGACTTTCTCCGCTACACGGACGCGTACTTCAAGTCGACCGTCTTCACTGACGAATGCCGCTCGTGGTACCGCACCGGGGAGAAGATCACCGGTCTCTGGCCCGGCTCGACGCTGCACTGCATCGAGACCCTGCGCAGTCCGCGCTGGGAGGACTACGACTATGAATACATCCCGTCCGAGGACGGCGAGGAGATCAACCAGCTCGCTTGGTTGGGTAATGGCTGGAGCAGCAACCAGACCGAGAATGGCGATACTGCGTGGTATCTCAGGGATGAGTTCAGGAACATGCCCAACTCGCCGTTGCTGGAAGATAATGAGTATTACAAGATCAGGGCGTTTTCGCAGTAGATGGGTTTTAGCACTCGTAGATTTATGACATGGATCCTTTGTTTACCCGTTTCGAACCCCTAACGCCGCGCTGTATGCAGATGATATTCCTACCATTCCTACCATTCCTACCATTCCTACCATTCCTACCATTCCATTGCAGCCTACGCCGCAGCGACCGCCTTCCGCGCCTCGAGCTTCTGCCTCTTGAGCGCCTCTTTCCTAGCCTCCTTCTGCGCCTTCTCCTTGATCTCGGTCGACTCGGTCAGCGCGTCCCCGTCAACGCTTTTCCTCTTCTTAGCCTTGCCCTCGCCTTTTGCGAGCGCGACCTCGTCAGCCGGGACCTGCTCGACCAGATCCCGCTTCCTCTTCTTGTCCTTCTTCTTGCCGCCCGTGACCTTCTTGGTCTCCTCAGGCTCGTGCTCGAGCACGTCCTTGTCGTCCTCCCACAGCTCGTCCGCGAGCCAGATCGGCAGCGCCGCTGTGCGTGGGCCCTTGATGTGCAGACCCCGGATGTTGCGCCAGCCTTTGCTGATGAACTTCTGCGCCAGCCCCGCGACCACGGCGTCGATGTTGTCCGCGATGTGCTGCGCCTCCATGCCGGCGTGGCCGACCTTGACGCTGGTCTGCGTGCCGGGGCTGAGGTGCACCAGCGCGGCTGACACGGCGCGCTCCATCTCCTTGGCCAGCGTCGCTGGGTTCGGCGGTTGGCGCGTCGCTTTGGTGCCGCCCTGCGCCAGAGGCACGCGCTTCTCGCCCTTTTCGTTGTTCGCGTCTTTCCTGCCCATGAGCACGACCGGCACCGGGCGCTTCGCTCCGCCGGCGTAGAAGATCTTGCCCAGCGCTTTGGGAAGATGGATGATCACGCGGTCGTCGGCGAGGAACATGTCGTACTCGCCAAACAGCTGCCGCCGGGAGTCAAAGGACTTGTACTTTGCCTTGAGCTTCTCGAGACCGATGACGCGACCGATGCGCTCGCGGAGTTCTGACGGGAAAGATGGCTGGTCGATGAGGTCCTTGTACTGGCGTTGCGGGTCGGCGGTGATGAGGCAGATCTTGAAGTTGGGTGAAGAAGCGTCTTGCAGAGGATGTGGTAGTGCGATTTTTCCTGGCTTGAGACTCTTCTTGTCGACAATGTGCTTCTTGGTTGTGACGCTCAGCCATACTGGTGTACCCTCAACCTCTGCGTCGGCTTCATCCTCGTTGTCTGCAAGAAGATCCTGCTTGTCGGAGTTTGTCTTCAGGGTTGCTTCGTCGCTTTGGAGTTTCTTGAGAAGAGCTGTAGCGGCGCGAAGCGTCTGTGCTGGATCGAGCTGGTAAGGAGTGCTCGAGTCCGAGTGAGTCGTCAAAGTTGTGCTTTCTGGCGCCATTGTGATATTATTTCTTGTTATAAATGCGAATGTCAAAGTCTCTTCGGCTTATGGGCGAGACTTCTTCGCAGAAATTCTTGACTGGGGAATCTGGCTGCCGGGCGGTGAGCGGAGAGCGAGTGCATGACTCGCGGTCAAGCTGGCGTTTTTGCGAATCATTTGCAGGAAGACCGCGACGATGATGTGCACATGCTATTTTTATATTCGAGCATCGGGACCATAGGTATTGAAAAGACACAATGTGTAGGGTATGAGCGCATTAAGTATTAGCGGATCTCAAGCGACATTCCAACCAGGTTGTCTTGGCTCCACCCTGCCATCTCTGTTCTCTTCTACTCCCATCAATCTGTCCATCTCTTCTTCTATATCTTTCCATCCGAGATCGGTATCTTCTGAACGCTCTTGTTTCAGTTTGGTTTTGAGCTCTTCATACGCATCGCCAGAAAGGATTTCAAACCCATCACCACTGACCAGTTCTCGGAAACCCAAACCGCAGAGCCGACCACCCCACCTCCAGAGTCGATAGACCAACCCGCTGTAGAGCAGTTTCCATACCACTGGTTTGTAGCATCCATCGTTTCTCAGCACCACCACTCGGACGTTGCGCAATGACTTGAGAGTCTCGGTGAGGACGTGGGCAATGGTATGTGATTGGTTCAGATCAACCACCTCTTCGTAGAGGTTGCCATGCGTCTCTGGTCTAATCGGGATTATGGTCAAAGTGTCGAGGTACAATGAGTCGTTGCCGAATGGCACCGAGTTCCATTGCTCGTTGAGACACCGTAGGTGATTGAGCTTTGCCGTGAGGACGATGTGCTTGATCGCCGATTGACGTGATCTTGGTAGCGCTGAGACGATGGAGTCGAAAGCTTTTGGCTCGGCATAAGCGCCTGTCAGATGGAATAGAGAAGTGTCCCAGTACAACAGGTGGGCTTCGTTGTGTATTTGCCGACAGACACGCAGAAGATTGGCATTGTTCTCGGTAGTCGTCTTGACGTTGTCATATGAGGTGTCACGTCCAAAGCTAGTCAATTCGAGCGGCTTGACAGGTCCCTTGGATGTTGATGGGCAGTATTCCTGCGGAACGTACAACAGATGATATATCTGGTTACGGAGCTCTGGTGGTAGAGAGAGCAACGTCGGGACCGAGACTTCAGTGTTCATGGTCGATTCGAGCTCGAGCTGATGAGCGCTCGCAGGTTTTCAAAGTCTGAACCGGTATGTTCAGAAGAGGGTACAGCAACGAAATCACGAAGACTCGGTGAAGACAAACAGAACCGATACATCATTGTTATCCGCGCTGTCATCGTGGTACGTCTTATCGGCATCTACACACGTGATCATCATACCGGAGATACAATCTGGGGTAAGCGCGTGAGCTTAAACATAGTGCGACCGCTCACGCGGGTGCCCGTGATGACGTCGCGTCTGTCGGTACATGTACATGTGCATGTAATAAATTGAAAGTTGACCCAGTAAACGGGCTTGCGATGGTCAGATGCATGTGTCTTTGTACAAGTCTTATCCTCACATAATAATATCTAAATCTAATTCGACGTTGGCAATTCCAAGCAAGCGACACCAGGCTCTCGATCCGTGTCAGAACTAATTTACTCACCGTATGCCGTATCAATAACGTTTCTTTTCCCGACCATGGCCTCAATCCTGCGCCAGATCGTTGCTGGACCAAGAGCACGACATCCAGAAGCCGGTCTTGACCTGTGCTATGTAACAGACAACAGTAAGTGCTCGTGGACCCAGCCAGGATCTAAAGTTGACTCATTTCATAGTCATCGCTACTTCCGGCCCAAGCGGAACGTATCCTCAGCTCGCATACCGCAACCCCCTTTCACAACTCGTCAAATTCCTCGACTACAAACATGGTGACCAATGGGCGATTTGGGAGTTTCGCGCAGAAGGCACCGGCTACCCCGATGACGAAGTCTATAACCGTATAAACCACTACCCTTGGCCCGACCACCACCCACCACCATTCGCCCTGATACCCTTGATTATGGGAAGTATGCGCAATTGGCTAAAAGGTGATGGTTCAGATATGGAGCATGGAATAGGTGGATCAGGAAAAAAAGGTCAACACGATGGACGAGTGGTTGTCGTACACTGCAAAGCTGGCAAGGGCAGGAGCGGAACAGTCGCATGCAGTTATCTGATATCAGAAGAAGGATGGAGGGCAGAGGAGGCATTGAAGCGCTTCACCGAGCGAAGAATGCGTACAGGCTTCGGCGCCGGCGTCAGCATTCCCAGCCAACTTCGCTGGGTATCCTACGTCGACCGATGGACACAACACGACAAGGTCTACGTGGAGCGGCCCGTCGAGATCCTCGAAGTGCACGTCTGGGGCCTGCGCGACGGCGTGAAAGTAGCAGTGCAAGGCTTCAAGGAGGAAGGCCGCAAGATCCACAACTTCCACATCTTCGCCAAGGACGAGCGGGAGATTGTGCGCGAAGGCATCAAGAAGAACAGCGGCGTAATGGACACGGTGACCGAAGCGGCGAAGAACGAGAAGACCCCAAATCTCACTGGCGTGTCTGCGGCCGGCAACGCCCCGCTCGAGTCCAGCGTGATCGAGCAAGCAATGAAAGACGCGCAGCGCGAACCGCGCTCCACCGACACACTCGCAGCCAACAGCGGCGACATCGTCTTCCGGCCCGCGCAGAAGCTCGTGCTGGAGACAAACGATATCAACATCGACTTCGAGCGGCGCAACAAAGCGACCGCTGGATTCAGCATGGTGACGTCCGTCGCGCACGTGTGGTTCAACGCCTTCTTCGAGGGCCGCGGGCCGGAGCAGCAGGGCGAGCCGGACGAGAGCGGCGTCTTTGAGATCGAGTGGGACGCTATGGATGGGCTGAAGGGCAGCAGTCGCAAGGGCACGCGCGCGTTCGATCGTCTTGCCGTGTTGTGGCGGAGCGTGCCCGACACGGCGCGGAGTAGGGTTGTTCCAGAGCCTGGGGTGGGTGAGGGCGTCAGTGGACTGCGGCCTGCGGACTGGAAGGGCGAGGTCGCTAGTCCGTCGCTGGGCAGGAATCTGGGCCTCAGACCCAGTGATCCTGGTTCCGCACCCCTCAGCAGGGCGAGCAGTCCGGGCCCGAAGGAGGAAGTCAAGCTTGATCCGGTTGAGGATGATAGTGACACCGAGGGCACGAGACGCCATGTCGATGAGAGTGAGCTCAGGGCCGTGGAACAGGCCAGGAGGCCTGTCGGTCCGCTTCCTGTGTCCAGTACACTGCCTGGCGAGACGCATCGAAGACAATGAATGCATAGATACCCTGTATGGCGAATTTTATTCATCTACCGAACCTGCTAGGCTGATTTGTCCCTCGTCCTGTGCATCTATGTCCATCTCATCCTCATCACCTTCTTGACCTGACGCAGGCGACGCTTCTTCAGCTTCGAGATCGAGAGCTTCTGACGCAGACTCGTCGTCTTGCGCGCCATCTTCAGACTCGCTCTCCGGGTCATCATCGTCTTCGTCCTCGTCCTGTACAATCTCTTCTACCTCTGACTCTTCTGAAGGACTGACATTATCCTCCAGATCAGATTCCTCAATCTCCTCATCACGACTGTAGCCACTCTTGTTCGCGTGTTCCAGTATCTGAGCATAAGCTTCCTGCCTCCTCTTCTTCCCTGCCCGTCCCCTCATGGCCATGTCCTTGAACGCCTGCGGATCCAGCGGCTCCTCGTTCATCTCCCAATAACTCTGGTATTGCATCTCCTCGGCCCAGTCTCGAAGATCAGCGGCGCGTTTGCGTTTGCGCAATGGCAGAGGCGGCAGGTCGGCCTCTTCTTCCTCCTCCTTTTTGACATCTGTGGGTGCATAGTTGAGGATGGTCCACAGGCGTGCAGTCTCCGCTTCACTTGCTTTCTGATCTAGAGCTTCAAGGTATGCGTCTTCGGCATGATTACGGATTCGTTCTTGTTGGCGCTGGTCTCGAGTGTAGGTGGTTGAATCTTGAGGGCGTTCGCTGTCGGAGCCCTCGGTCCAGAAGTCAGAGTTGTCGTAGAGGTCTTGGTCATCGGGGGCTTCTTCGGAAGAGGGTAGAGGATTGCTCTCTATGTTTGGTATTGAAGGAGGCTCTTCTGTCCAGTCTCCGCTTGTCCGGAGAGCGGCTTCTACTTCGTCATAGGTGAGCTGGTAACCATTTCTGCTTCGCTTGCGGTTCTCGAGATTGACAAAGCGTGAGTTGCTGTAGATCCCTTTGCCAGTCTGCTGATTATCTCCCGCTTTTACGCGGCGATTCGCGTAGACTTTAATCTGGTTTCTTCGAGCGCATCCGATCCAGAATTCCGACCAGTTGTCATTAAGATTCAGAATTTGGGTGGCTGCTACTACATCCTGCCGACGAACGTTGAGTCCAGGCTTGACCTGGTCTGAAGCTCGAATTCGCGACATGGCCTGAAACATTGCGGTCTGTATAAGACGTGTGGTGAGCATGACGGTGAGATTCTCAAAATCAGAGAAAGCCGTGTGGTAGATTGAAGGCCCATCATCTTCGGACTCTACAAGAGACCACCAGCCGTCACCGTGTTCAGCCGCTGGTTCCATGAAGAGCTGGGAGAGTTCCAGCCAGTTACCAAGGTGGAGAAGTTTTGATGAAGGCACTGTCTCACCAATATCATGATCGTTCCCGTCTCGTTCCTGTGCTGTCGCTGACTGTCGTGTGACTGGGCGAGTTTCTAATTTCTGTGAGTCTCGTCCGTCCAAAGCCTCCTCGATCTCGTTCGCTAGTTCGCTTGTCAACAGCCATGTATCTCCGTGACGCTTCTGTGCGGCTTCCTGATCAAGCTGCTCGACCTTGGACGCCATAGCTTTCGCTGCCCGGTCGAGCGCTTTCTCACAGTCTGGTGGGACCTCAATTGCCGCTGGCAAGTCCTCGGGACCAAGATCTTGCTGTTTTGCAGACAATGAGCTTTCCACACTACCTTGTTGCAGCAGAAGCAGGAATTCGTGTACCTCGGCTTCGCTTTTCGATCCGACAACAGCAGACAGCTTACGAACATCGTGGCGGCCCAGTCTCGGTAGTTTGTTGAAAAGATCCTGTTTCTCCTTTGTAGTCCAGATCGAGCCACCAATCTGTGAAGGCTGTAGACTGTCTAATGTATCCAAATCATGCCGGCGGTTGGCGTCAACAATCTCATCATTGTAAAGATCTCGGTACGCTGTAGTAAATCCTCTCAACCGTGCCTTCTTGGGATTGAACTTATTTCGAGTACGTCGGCGCGCCTTACTGGCCTCAGTGGCGTGTTCGGCGTTGTCGTCGGACCGTACATCGTCAAGCTCCTCTCCAGCATTGTCTGCTCCATTGGTCTTGCCTGGGTCGACATTTGAGTTTTCAGCAGATCGGTCTGAGTCACTCCTTGAATCGTGTTCAGACGTGGAAGCTCCAGACTCCTCTTCTCTCATCCCATGACCTGACTTGGTTTTGCGTGAGGAGGTCGCGTATGATGAGGATAAATAAGTGAGCACTTTCGTAAATTTATATTGCTGCGGGTTGTGAGTTCTGCGAACGCGTGGTCAGTGCGCAAATCGTGCATGCCATCAGCGTTGATCTCAGCCATCGCAACATCCCTCCTTCTCAGGACAACCTACATTCATGTAAACAATTCATGATTCTGAAGCAGTGGGCTTTCAGCCACCGAGTCGTCCACAGATGGCCCGCTATCGCGCTGCGAAGTCGTACAGCAAGTTCGAGACCGCCATGGCATCATCCATGGAGCGCGACTTACGCCACGGCGAGCGCGTTAGCTGAGGCTCCCAAGATATTACCTCCAAAGATACAACTACGAGATTATCAGGAAGAGGCGATCAAGTCCGTCATAGACAACCTCGCTCTTGGTCATCGCCGTCTAGGCATCTCGCTGGCTACCGGAGCCGGCAAGACTGTCATATTCACTCACTTGATCGACCGCATCGAATCACGAGGCCTGGCATCGCAGACCTTGATATTGGTGCACAGAAAGGAACTGGTTGAACAAGCTGCCCATGTCTGTGAACGCACATATCCGGACAAGACGATCGAAATTGAAATGGCAAAGAAGCACGCTTCAGGACTCGCAGACATCACGGTAGCATCCATCCAGAGTATAACTTCCAAAGAGAGACTGGAGAAATTTGATCCAGAAAGATTCAAGCTTGTCTTGGTTGACGAAGCGCATCATATTGTCGCGGCAAAATATCTACATGTCCTGGAGCACTTTTCCCTTGAAGACGGTTGCATGAATAGAGCAGACAAGCCAACGACAGCCTTGGTCGGCGTATCGGCTACTTTTTCTAGGCACGACGGCATGAGACTCGGAGCTGCGATTGACCACATAGTCTACCACAAAGACTACCTGGGAATGATCAAAGATGGATGGCTCGCCAAAGCATCCTTTACGACAGTTCAATCAGGAGTTGACCTGTCGAAAGTCAGGTCCAACGCCAAAGAAGGCGATTTCCAGATCAACGAACTTTCAGAAGCTGTCAACAACCAAGATGCCAACCAGATCACCGTACAAGCTTGGCTTGAAAAAGCCAAGGATCGCAAGGCTACGCTCGTCTTCTGTGTTGACCTCAATCATGTTCGAGACTTGACAGCCATGTTCCGTGCCTTTGGGATTGATGCTCGCTTCATCACGAGCGATACTGACAAGCGGACTCGATCCGAGCGCTTCGAGGCCTTCAAAAGAGGTGATTTTCCGGTCCTCCTGAACTGTGGAATCTTTACTGAAGGTACGGATATTCCCCACATCGATTGCGTACTCCTAGCGCGCCCTACAAGATCTCGTAACCTACTGGTACAAATGATCGGACGCGGACTTCGTCTTCATCCCAACAAAGAGAACTGTCATGTCATCGATATGGTCACCTCGCTCGAAACCGGCATCATCACCACTCCTACGCTCTTCGGTTTAGATCCAACTGCACTGGTCGATAATGCAGACGTGGAGAACTTGAACAGTATGGGCGAGAAGCGCGCTCGAGAGAAGGAACGCGAGGAAAAAGCAGCAACAGCGGCATCTGATATCCTTGCAAAGCTCGTGCCTAGTAATGCATCGCTGACGTTCACTCACTACGAATCGATCAACGACTTGATGGAGGATACAAGCGGCGAGCGCTACATCAGGCAGATCAGTTCTTTTGCATGGATCCAGATTGATGCATCACACTATATCCTGTCCAACAGGGATGGTAGCTATATCCGCATCAATCGTTCCGAGGACGATGAGCAGTTTACAGTGCTGTACCTCTTTCGTTTGCCTTATGCAGCGTCCAACGGTGCGAAACAAGCGCCCCTTGCTCGTCCCCGCGAGATTGCTACAGCGACCACGTTTGAAGATGCCGTTCACGCAGCCGATACATTTGCAAGCGAGAAGTTTCCGTATTCGTATATTTCAAAAAGCGCGGCCTGGAGACGAGGTCCTGCGAGCGAAGCTCAAGTGACCTACATCAACAAGAGTCGTGACGAGAACGCGAAGCTGGAGGTTGACAAAGTCACCAAGGGCCGTGCTGCGGACATGATCACTAAACTGCACTTTGGAATAAAAGGCAAATATTCAAGAATAAAGCAAGCGCAGAAGAAAGTGGAAGCAGGGCAGGAGAAGAACAAGCGACTCAGAGACCGGTTAGAGAACCAGGCTGTGCAGGTTGGGCCTGTGGCTCGAATGGCAAGCAATGCTGACGACACTCACGACTAAGGAGGAGGCGTATTGAGCATGGTGAATTCTCGCAGATCCTATTTCTTTATATACCCTTGTCTTGCTCTCATCCGATTTCGTCGATGATTTACCCCTAATCTCTGATACAAAGATCTGCCTGGTCGTGCGCACGATGATCTATTCGCGGCGTGGCAAAGCGTGAGTAGGTATGCGGGCATTTTACAAATTGACCTCAATCAACAACCGCGGAGGAGAAAAGACAGCCTCTGCTGAAGTCAACCTTCTGTCATGCTAGCCGATCGGTCCATCAGATAGCCAGAACTCTGGAGGCAGGCAACGACGGCCAATATAACCCTTAAGACGGTACACCGGAGCAAGTGTTGAAAACACTCGAGCGCTTTTGAGCACATTCGAGCTCATTTGAGAAAAGTCGAGCCTATACAAGATAGGCTGCTATTTCCTTCTACATTCTCACATCTTCTCCTTTCTACATCCTCACACATTCTTTAGACTCAACATTTTTTATCAGTATGAAACCTGCTATCCTTAAATTCGCAGGACTGCTGCTTGTCAGTAGCACTGTTGTTGCTTCGCAGTTCGTCCAAGCACCCACAAATTGGACCTCAAAGACCGGATTCGCTGGAGTCCCAGTACGCTACGAGGAGGTTCCGGCAGGCACTTGTGAACTGGATCCAAACGTGAAGAGTTACTCCGGTTATGCGGATGTTGGAGAGAATCAGCACATTTTCTTCTGGTTCTTTGAGGCTCGCAACGAGAAGCCTGAGGAGGCCCCTCTCACCGTCTGGATTAACGGCGGTCCAGGTGCCTCCTCCATGATTGGTCTTTTTTCCGAACTCGGCCCGTGTAAAATCGACAAGCATGGCAATGTGGTCAACAACCCCTATTCCTGGTCCAATGCTTCAAACATGCTTTTCATTGATCAGCCTGTCACTACTGGTTTCTCCTATACCGAGCCGGTCCCAGCATACACTAATCCGGATACGAGAGATATTCCGAACGCGACATGTTCAGACTCAGATCACAAATGTGGCACCTATTCGTACTCAAATACCTCCCTGATAGCCAATACTACCGCAGATGCAGCGCCAAACTTCTGGAAGACACTCCAGGGCTTTATGGGAGTGTTTCCACAGTATTCTCGTCATGGCTTCCACTTCGCTACCGAGTCCTACGGCGGTCATTACGGTCCAGTATTCAATACGTACATTCAGTTGAAGAACGATTTGATCAAGGCTGGCGTCGTGGATGGTCACCAGATCAAGCTTGAGAGTCTCATGATTGGCAATGGCTGGTGAGTAACAGTATTAGTCTTGGTCAAACTACTACTAAACTCTATCAGGTTTGATCCACTGATCCAATATGCAGCGCACTACAACTTCACAGTCTACCCCGGAAACACCTACGACTATTCACCTTTGAACGCGAGCGATGAAGCCCGTATGTACGAGGCCATGTACGGCAAGGGCAACTGCTACGACCAGACCCTGGACTGCTACCATACCGGTAGGTCCGACATCTGCCCTTATGCAGAAGCCTTCTGCACGGACGAGGTCGAAGCAGTCCTCGACAACATTGCCCATCGTGACGGATACGACATCCGCAGATCCTCAGACGACCCCTTTCCAGAGACCTTCTACGTCGATTACCTCAACACTCCGAAAGTACAAGCCGCAATTGGTGCTTACACCAACTTTTCTCGAAGCAGCAGCACAATTGGGGCAGCGTTCACCCGCACCGGCGACGGCGACCATGTTGGAGGTGGCATCATAGAACACATGCGCAGCCTTATCAATGACAATATCACTATCGTAATGTACGCCGGCGACGCAGACTACTACTGCAACTGGCTGGGCGTCGAAGCCGTAGCAGGAAAGATCAACCCTCCAGGCTTCCGATACGCAGGCTACACCGATATGAACACATCCGATGGAATTGTGCACGGCCAGGTCAAGCAAGCCGGCGCGTTCACATTCGCTAGGATCTTCGAGAGTGGCCACGCAGTGCCATACTATCAACCATTGGTATCTCTTGAGATGTTCAAGCGTGTCCTGGCTGGCAAGGATATCGCTACCGGAGAGATTTCTGTCAAGGGTGGGAGCGACTACAAGACCATTGGGTCGAAGCAGAGTTGGTGGCGCGAGGGCAACTCAGCTATTCAGCCTGGAAAGGTCAGTCAGGATGCTACTTATAACACTACGACGAACATGCCGAACTCGGTCAACCAGACCGCGGGTGCCACGGCGAAGTGGTCGGTCGGCTTGAAGAAGGCGGATATGAGGAGGGTGATGAGGAGCCCGAATGGATGGACTGATGAATTCTGGGATAATCTCTGCAGAATGCCCGCAGTCACACGCTTCGGATATGTCTGCCCTACCAAGGTACGGCGTGCCGCTACATTGCATGCTAATTAATTAAAGCTATAACTACTCCTATTACGACATGAGTTCGAGAATTCGGAGCGCCACTTATTATTTCCATAGGGTGTGGGGGACGAACTATTGACATGAGAAGCAGATCGCTCGTTTAGTACCATGAATACGTCTCTTAAAGTGATTGAGTATCTTGAGTTTGCCTGGACGCTCGGTTTCTATCATGAAGCCATAGTGCAATTATGATTACATAAGATATGAAGTGGGGCGTCGGACACCATTGCGGGGCTCGCTGACGTAGTCAAATAAATATTTCGTTGCGATGGTAAAGTTACAGTATCTCAGACGAACGTGCAACGCCTTCTGGTCCCACCAAAAAGAAGCCGAGAACCCTTCTACCGCCTTCTGAACTGTTTACGCAGGCAGTTGATTTGTAAGGTCACTGTTCCCATTGATCTGCTTAAAGAAAGGTAGTTCTCTCTATTCTGTTTCTACACAACAATTCCTCACCCTCCCCACCCAATTCAACCCATTCAACCAATACATCCTCCACAATGGCCTCCAACAGCAAGCTCTTTCAGCCTCTCAAGGTCGGCTCGCAAGAGCTCTCCAACCGCATCGTCATGGCGCCTCTGACCCGCTTCCGCGCCGACGACAACCACGTCCCAATGGACATGGTCGCCGAGTACTACGCCCAGCGCGCGTCTGTCCCAGGCACCCTCCTCATCTCCGAAGCAACCTACATCACCTCACAAGCCGGCGGCTACCCAAACATCCCCGGTATCCAAGACGAGGCACAAATCAGTGCCTGGAAAAAAGTCACCGACGCAGTCCACGCCAAGGGCGGCGTCATCTACCTGCAGTTGTGGGCACTAGGCCGCACCGCCAACAACGACTACCTGAAATCACAAGGTCTGGACCTCGTCGCGCCCTCCGCCCTCCCCATGGACGACAAAGCCCCAACCCCACGCGCGCTCTCCGAATCCGAGATCCAGAAATTTATCGCTGACTACGCGCAAGCGGCCAAGAACGCCGTGCACGGCGCGGGCTTCGACGGCGTCGAGATCCACGCCGCGAACGGCTACCTGATCGACCAGTTCACGCAAGACGTGTCGAACAAGCGCGACGACAAGTGGGGAGGCAGCATTGAAAACCGCTCACGCTTCGCACTCGAAGTGTCGCGGGCCGTCGCCGACGCCGTGGGCGCCGACCGCACCGGCATCCGTCTGTCGCCGTGGTCCAGCTTCCAGGGCATGAAGATGGCGGACCCGATCCCGCAGTTCAGCCACCTGATCACGGGGCTCAAGGAGCTGAAGCTGGCGTACCTGCACGTGGTCGAGTCGCGCATCGCTGGGAACGCCGATATCGAGGCTACTGAGAAGGTCGATTTCGCGGTCAAGATCTGGGGAAAGACGAGCCCGGTGCTCATTGCCGGTGGCTTCAAGGCCGAGAGCGCGAAGAAGCTGGTCGATGAGGAGTACAAGGATGCGGATGTCGGTGTTGTGTTTGGTCGCTACTTTATCTCGAACCCGGATCTCGTGTTTCGTGTCAAGGAGGGTATTGAGTTCACCAAGTATGACCGCGATACCTTCTACAACGCCAAGAGCGAGAAGGGATACACTGATTACGCCTTCAGTGAGAAGTTCCAGGAGGCCAAGTTGTAGATGGCTTGCCTCGCTGAGATGGGATGGGATGCTAGAAATATAGATCGACTTGCATAGCGCTGGGTTAAAAAATAGATTATAGAATCGATCTTGTTCATGACATGCTTTCTACCAATAGCTTCCTCGCAATAACTATCCTTCAGTCAATTTCGCCTTGTGTCCTCAGGAGCCAGGACCTCCCTTGTCGCCATTCAGAAGGTCGGCACGAGACACTCTTCCGAGCATCAACATACCAGACCGGTGGTCTTGTTCTTCGTATGAATTCCTCCAACTCAGGCCAACGGTGTGTCTAACCCTTCCGCTAAGTCAGGCATCGGTGTGAGAGGAGACATCGTGGGCGCCCTTCCACCACCGCTTTCACTTCCCTCCTAAGAAATGAAGCTATCACCGTCCTTGAAGACACCCGCGCTCCTACCCGCATCCCAGAACAACCCAACTGCTTCGTTCACGTCCTCGGCCGCCACAACGCCCTGGCTGCCTCTACTCCTTGCCAAAATCGCCGCCGGCGCAAGCAGCTGCAGCGAATACCGCAGACTAACCCTCTCGCCCTGCCTGGTCAGCTCCTCGAGCGCGTCCTCGGCAAGTGTCATGTTCGCTACGAGTGCGTTCGTCGAACTCGACAGACCAGCCGGTGCAGGTGAGCTGTACTCGAGCGTCGCGCGTGTCGAGAGGATCTGGCGGATCTCCGGGCCGGTGTACGGGTGTGTGGGCACGATGAGGAGGCGCGCGAGGAGGTCCGGTGGGATGCCGTGGGCGGAGTTCAGGTCGGGTGAGCCCCTGATTGTGGTTGTGCCGCGGTTCGAGGCGAGGATTACGATGGGTGAAATGCTGGATTCTAGCGCCCGGTTTAGGTAGGTGAAGCATTCAATATCGAGCATGTGGACCTGCGACGGTTAGATAGGTTGAGTTGGAGGGGGTGACGAGACTTACTTCGTCGATGAAGAGGACGCCCGGTACGAGCTCTGCAACGCCTTGGTCGATGTATTTGTTTACCACTTTGTTGATTTCGGCGCGCAGCTTGTCGGTGATCTCGGTCTTGCGCGGCTTCATTAGCTGTCCCATCATGCTCATTACATCTTGTCCTCCTTGAGGACGGGCGTTCGCGACGTCGAGATCGTGAAGAGTGACATCCTGAACAACTTGCTTCTTCTTGTGCACTTCTCCCTTTGGTACCGGGACGTACTCTTCCGCTTCGAGATCGAATTCCGTCGCAAATGCATCACTTCTGCCAACACGTTTGACTGCACCAGTGTTTGCTTCAATGTAGATGACGTCGCCGATCCTGACTCTCTCCTTTTGTATTGCCTCGTAAATCGAGGGATCTAAGCGCAGCTTCTTTGTTCCTCTGGCCGAGCGCAATGTGATGATGAGATGTGAAATTGTGCGTCCGTATGATCCAAGTGGGTTCTCGGCCTCTTCTGGCGTAAGCTCTGTCACCTCGCCCTCGTAGACCTCCTTTGTCTCCTGCACCCTCAATCCAATGGCTCTTCGGAAGTTCTCCATCAGCGCCTCCGTCTTCTTGACCTCTGACGAATACACCTCGCTTCCAACAATGGGGCAGAATGGCACCTTGGTACCAAGCTCTTGCGATACCGCCAGCGCGAGCGCAGTTTTTCCTGTTCCTGGACCTCCTGCGAGCAGAACCGCTCTGCCAGCCATCTTCTTTGCTTTGATCAGATCCACCACAACACCGCATGCTTCTCTCGCTGACGTCTGACCGATGAAACCAGCGCCATTTGTGTTTGCGCGACCGTCAGATCGCAGGCCGAGACCTTTGATGTGGGAATGTGCTGCGGTTCTGTTTTCTCTAGAGTTTCCGCGGACTTCTGAGATTTGTACTGGCTTCATGCCTGTGGCCGGCGCAACTGTGCCGTTCGGAGCAGCCATCGTCGCGAAAGTCTGATTGAGCTGTAAGGAACAATCTTTGTCGATCTACAGGCTGGAGAACAGTTTGGTGAATGCGCGTTCTTTTCGCGATAAAAAAGCGGTCGTTATATATCGCTCAAGAATTGATTGAGATGTATCTTAGTGCTGATCTGGGTCCAAGAGGCTTCGTTTTCACAATGATCGGTAGAGAAGTTGTTTTGGGAGAAGTCGGTCGTTGAAATGAGAAACCGAAAAGCTACAGAAGCAACGCGTGGAACACGAAGCTCAGTCAGTTCCGCAAAGATTCAAGCATGCCTGACTCTTGGCAAAATGGTATGCGTCGGGATAACCTCGGACGGAAATTATATGCTTCATGGAACAGCAGTCTCCAGTTCTGGCACTGCACGACAGATTCTTGAGATCTTATACAACAGCGCTTGGTCACTTTCCTCATCTTCTCTCGTAGCGAGTGCACACAGCCAAGATGGTCAGCATACATCAGCGCATGCGCAAGCTGCAAACAGTGAGTCTACTAAGCATCACGAGACCAACTGATACTGACCAGCATCGTAGAAAGTACATACCTCCACCAATCCTTCCCTCCCCCAGACTAACATCCGCAGCTCCTAGCAATCAAACTCGGCTCCGGCGCCGCCATCCACCCCAAAGACGTCGCACGAATCCACATGCGCTTCGCACCGAATATCCACGGCGGGCACTATGGCTCGCGCAAGTTCTGGCGCCACGAGCTGGTGCGGCTGAAATACCACAACCCGGCAATCCCGATGACCATCGACCGAAACGTGCCACAGGAAGACCCCGCGATCATGACAGTCCATTTCACATCTGCCGACGCACAACAGAGCTCCGGCAGTCCGACGAGCGCGCCCGCACCCACTGGAAGCACGAGCGGCGACAAGACGACCAGTGATCATGCGAGTACGACCAGGACGGAGCAGATCAGTATGACGGATCGGCAGGCGAGCGAGATATTGGCGGATCTGCTTAGGATCACGAAGGCTGTTGTTGTGGAGGCTACGCCGGAGGAGCGGGAGACGTTGGAGGAGCTTGAGGAGGCAAGGATCAGAAGTGAGAGGGATAGCGCGTTGAGTTTGGAGGTCAGGGCGAGGAGAAAGAGGGAGGAGGCTCTGTTGGCGCAGGCGAGGGGTGAGATTGAAGCTGGCGAGTGATCATAAAGTTGCGTGGTTTGAATGGATTGTATTTGTACAAAGCATGGACGGCGTTCCCGGAGCGATGGGTCTTGTCACGATATTAGATGGAGATCATAAAGTCATGCATAGCGAAGTGGTATGTAAAAGGGGTATCAAGGGCTCGCTATACCACACTGTAGAAAGAATGCAAAAAGGTGCCTGGCTGATTCCGATACTGTCATGCTGTTCGTGGCGTCGTTTCATGTGTCACGGTCGTGGCTTTTGTCATTCCAGAGGGGAAACGTGAGCAGCCAGTGCGGCGTTCAGACCGCAGAGCTGCATCGGATAGACCATCGTTGTTTTCCAGGCAGCAGGAAGCATGTCGAAGATGGTGCTGATATGGCGATCCGCGATACCTTCCATCCACCAATACTGCTCCTTGGTGTTCTTGAAAGCAGCGAAGAGATAGGCCATGATGACGAGAGTCCTCGGCCTTGCTCCTTCACCATATCGATGAAGCGAGGTTCAGCCCGCGAGACAAAAGTCAAGAGTCGTCGCCAAGTACATAGTGAATCCTCTTCTCCTTCCAGTACGGAACCTGGAATTGACTATCGTGCAGTTCGTCCAGTCTTTTCCTACAGCGCAGCTCTCTCCCTTTCACACCTCGACCTACGACTCTTTGCTGTCCATCTCTAGACCGTAGGAATATTTCATGGTGGACGCAAGAGGCACCTACAATACCTACAGTGTGCGACCTAGATAAGTAACAGTGCTTACCTGCATCATCTATGCCATTGTTGCAGTATGTCGTCTGTTGCAACGTCTTGACAATGCGAGTAAGCTTTCATAGTCTATAGAGCATCTATGGGTCCGTCTTCCATTAGAGAAGCATTCACTCGAGTCTCGACAGCAATGATCAATTCATAAAACACATCTGGAAGGACAATCTTCCGAAAGAGCAAAACCTCTCAGGGGTCGGAATACTGTTTGCTGCGCGAAATAGCCAAGACACATGTGTTAATGACATCACTTTGCCGCCGTCTTCCATAAGGTAATGACAACCACGGCAAGTGCTCTGATACATATATATCCATATATCCCAGCATAAAGTACAGTATCCACTCTCATATACAATCAACCACACCTTGAGTTCACATTCCAACCTCATAATAATATCTGCAAATATCAGCAATGGCGCCACAAAACTCCCACCGACAGCGCTCTCTCATCGACCGCATGTCAGACGCCCTAGTCTACGTCCTCGCCTTCCCTTTCATCGCCATATTCATCGGCTTCAAGCGCGTCTTCGTCGAGCAAAAGGGCGACTCGCACTCCTACCGCTCCCGCCTGCCACAAGGCCGCTACAATGGCTGAGCTCCCTCCGATCGCCCCCGTTCTTCTCGAGGACGAATCAATCTATGCGAAGACAGGCTGTGATACCACCAGCGCTTGACATTGTCCACTATCTACCGACAAGGAGTCGATATCAATCCTGCACGCCAAATACATCAATGTAGAAACACGTACGACTCATGCCTTATCACGAGCACTCACGATAGTTCGCGCGGGTGCCGAAAGCCGCATGTCCGCTGCGCGACAGAAGACTGGGGAGTCCCGACCACTACACACCGTTTTGAGTTGCGAAGGATCCAGATCAGCAAGTCGAGATGTTGCGGCGCGTTGAGCGACCGAGAAGAGATTGTACAATCGATGAGCCTCGCGTCTCGGTTTGGAATTGTGAGATGGCCAGAGTAGTGTTGGTGAAGCGGAGCGTGGTTACTCACATTACGACTTGACGCAGTAATGGTCAATGAATCAATGATCTACGTGTTTCTTCCAGCGCTTTCTGTGTACATTCTCAATCTTGAGCTGTTTGGAACCATGTCTGCCTGACTCTTGTGGTAGTCACGCTGAAGTGTCAGGCGATTTAGGCTAATCAAATGTACGTGACAAAACGTAGACCCTGCGTCGGGCATGTATATCCCAGTCGGGCAGCGCCCGCCTGTACCCGCGGGCAATTGGACCGTCTGATAGGCAAAAGGGCGGGCAAGGGCAGCTATCTAGCTGCCGAAGGGCAAATGACCACTTTATAGCTAGCCTAGACCCCACATCAAGCCGCTCGAGAGCAGCTCAAACTCGTTTTCGAGCGGAAAGATCGAGCGGCTCGACTTGCGCTACCCCCGCTCGTCGGCTCGATGAGCGCGTTTTTCCCGCCCTCGCCCGCTCAAAATCGAGCGGCTCGATAATACTCTCAATTTGTAGCCAAAAGCTGCCCTTACCTGCTCTATTTTCAGCCGCTCAATTTTTTGCTGCTTCAAATAGCGTTATAGCACTATATAATACAAATTGTAGTTACTATAGGAGTTATACTACTACCACACTACTACCACGTAGACCCCACTTCGAGCAGCTCGTGAGCAGCTCGATGCTCGATTCGAGCAGGAAAATCGAGCTGCTCGATTCCTGCTACTCCTGCTCGCCAGCTCACGGAGTAGGATTTTTCGGCTCCCGCTCGCTCGAAATTGAGCAGCTCGATTTCCTGCTCAAATGGAGTATCGAGCTGCTCACGAGCTGCTCGATTTCGAGCCGCTCAATATTAAGCTGCTCGATATTTATATAAGTAGCGTTATAGCACTATATAATACAAATTCTAGTTACTATAGTAGCTATACTACTACCACGCTAC